>JAEEGL016098207.1_pt1 | contig 27220 bp, 18 predicted proteins | sample 9134231 | NCBI WGS metagenome assembly JAEEGL01 (sample SAMN16246548, study PRJNA631951) | gut metagenome | biome: gut microbiome; feature: rumen; material: fiber-attached | host: Bos | place: Iran: Karaj | collected 2018-10 | reverse complement strand
CTACTATCACCAGAGCTGAAGTGGCAACGATCTTCTTCCGCCTGTTACAGGACAATGTTAGAGAGGCCAACTTCACGAGGACGAATAGCTTTAGTGATATGAACGCAGATCAGTGGTTTAACAATGCAGTCTCCACCATGGCGAGTATGGGTATAGTCAACGGCTATCCGGACGGAACCTTTAAGCCGAACGAGAATATCACGAGAGCGGAATTCGCGGCTATCGCAGCGAGATTCGATGAGAATGCGAACAGCACGAACGCCAACCTCAGCGATATCTCAGGTCACTGGGCTGCAGTAGAAATTGCGAAGGCTGCAGCGAATGGCTGGGTCAATGGCTATCCGGACGGAACCTTTAAGCCGGATCAAGAAATTACCAGAGCAGAAGCTATGGCCCTGGTCAATCGTGTGCTCAACCGTGACCCGGAGGATCCATCCGACCTGTTGGATCATATGATCAAGTGGCTGGACAATATGGATACGGACAAGTGGTACTATCTTGACGTTCAAGAAGCTACCAACAGCCACACCTATGAGCGCGCCACGAAGATCACCGAGAAATGGCTGACGATCGAACAACCGCGTGACTGGGCTTCATTGGAAAAACAAGCAGCGAATGAAGGGTAACGGTCATTCAAACACATGAGGCACTTGAAATTGCCCCTTGTTCAAGAGAAATAGAACCCAAAGACACCCAAACGATTTTTTCGCTTGGGTGTCTTTTTATCTCTCTTGAAAAGAGAAAACAATAATAGATTCCTTAATCCATGATCAGAAATTCGAAAAATGGAGTGTTCTTCATTGATTGAGAATGCCTGCAACACTTATCCCAGACAGCAGGAAACGGTATAGCCGTTTAAACTATACCGTTTCCTGCTTCAATGGTTTTTAATTTAGCGCTCGCTTGTATTAGGTTTTTTGGATCATCCAAACAGATCCACGGCAAGCTGCTTGTAATCTTCTTCGATCTCGATATCTTCCAGAATGGAATAATCCTGGATAAAGTCGAGAACTTCGGTATAGGCTTGGGCAACACCCTGATAATAATCGCTTTTCTTGTTGCGCTTATACTTTCTGCTGGACTCTCTTGCCGCCTCGAGAACAAGTTCTATAAATCTTTCAGGGATCATTCTTTCGCTCTCTAAATTCTGAGATTTCATACTCATACTTTCTTATCTCCTTCTCGAAAGCTCTTATCTCGTTTTTCCAATGATCAATCTCATCTGTTTTTCTTTCCTCCGTGAACGAGTTCCAATCCTGGAAAGACTTCTCCGGATACGCTATTTTTTCTCTGTGGGCTTCAATCCTTTTTCTCAGGGATCGGATCGCCTTTTCGCGTTTTTTCACTCCGGTCTTGTCGGTCAATCCATTTCCCGAAGCAAACTTTCCGTCTTTCGGGTCGTGGTTCTCATGATAATCCACCGTGAAGATTCCGTAAAGCATTTTGATCACAGAATCCGTTTCATAAATGTATTTCTCTATAGCATCGACTCTGAAACCTTGGAAGTGATCTCTTTGGTGTTGAACTCCGTTACTTCTTCCTGGGTTCCTCCGGCGATGAGAACCTGGTCAACGGTCCGGTTCCATTTCTGCCGGAGTTCATTGTTTGCGGTGATCACATCGGCCAGCGGATTGTTTTTCCCGATCTTCTTGGTGGGGAGATAGGGACCGGAAGCGACAAATCTGTCTTTGCACAGAATATAGTTGTCATCATCCGGTCTGTCAACAATGACGACATCCGCCCGGATAAATGGACAAACTGTACCGGCCCCGGTTTCAGTCGCTATTTGTATCCGACGTCAGGAATCTCCCGATTGGCACATCGACCGTAGACAAAGAGAGCAGAATCATCTATAATAACTGTATAGCTGGGAACAAGGAGGTAATTCCGGATGAAACATAGAAAGTATTTGTCCCTTGCGCTGGCGATGGTGCTTGCGCTTTCACTTGCCGTTTCCGCTTTCGCCGAGGATACGCAAACCGGGGACGAGGTCCTGACGCGCGGTGATTTTGTCATGGCGCTCTATCAATTGACCGAGGCGTGGGACGGCGAGGCGAAGCAGGACATCTTCGACGATGTTCCCGCCGAAGGCGATCTGGCGCTGGCAGTCAGTTGGGCTTCCGCCAACGGTATCGTCTACGGGTACGACGACCGCGCATTCGGCCCGGATGATCCCGTAACGCGGGAGCAGATGGCAGCGATGCTCTACCGCAACGCGAAAATGTATGGCCAGGGCTTCGTGGGCATGTGGTACTTCCCGCTGGCTTTCCCAGATGCCGCCGAGGTTTCCGATTGGGCGGACGAGGCCGTGCACTGGGTCGTAATGAACGAGATCATCGTCGGTACAGACAAGGGGCTGGAGCCGAAGGCACTGACGACAGACGATCAGCTTGCGCTTGTTCTCGAGCGCTGGCAGAAGACGATCCATGTATCAGATGCCGATATCGTAATTGATGATCCCTATCTCGGTGAGTTTGCGGATGAGAATGGGAACAAGGCGCTGGAAATCGGGCTGACTGAATTTGCGACACACAGCGTCAAGCTGAGTATCGTTCGTCTGGCTTCCTTCGATGACGGTGAGGGCAATATATCTGACGGCGGCTTAAGCTTTATGGCTGCCGACCCGAATGGAAACCCGATTTACGGTATGATCAACGTTGATTCCAAGGATCTCAATCAGAACACCCTGATCGTTGTGATCACCGATTCCACGTGGGATCTGCTGCCGAACGGCACGGAGTTCAGATTCACCCGCATCATTCCCAAAAACGAACAGATCGGTACCGCGGGAAGCAACATCCCGTTGAAAGACAACCTGCCGGAGGCTGAAGCGCAGGTTCTCGCCACCGTGGAGAAGTATCTGCGCGATGCGTGGGCTGAGAAGATCGACGATCTTGAGGTGACGGTGGAAAAGATCTATTCCGCCGAAGAAGAGGAAGCGGACGAGCTTCTGAAGTCTCTGAATCTTGGTCCGAACGAGGTTGCCTTTTCCGTGATCTACAAACTGCATCCCGCTGAGGGCGTTGAGGATCTCATGCAGTTCACCGCGGCGACCGGCGAGATCGACGAAGCATCCGGCTGGATCGTCGACAAGAGCAATATCGGTATCCTGCGTCCCAATCCGGACGGCAAAGGGTACATCGTGACCGATTTCGGCACCGGCTTCTGATCCCTTACTGTGACGTGGTGCTGCCCTCATAAAGAGGGCAGCACCATCTTTTTGGTAAAACAAAGACAATCTTTTGCAATCCCGTAAACAAAACCACATGGAGCAACTCGGGAATAACAGATTTTTATTGTTTTTCCATGGGTCAAAAAACATCTTTATCTATACTCGTTGAGGGAGATACGGCTGTTATAGAAAAACCGATTCTGCATTTACAGAAACTAAGGGCAAAACATGAACCAAATATAAACCGCCGCAGAACGCAGGTCCTACAGCGGGTTGCTTCACTGCCTATACGAGAATACTACGAATGTCTGTAAACATTCTTCTGTACTCGGTTTGGCACTTGATGCGGGCACTTCGGGATTGTCAGGCGCATTCTCAGCCACTTTGCAGTTTGTCTTGCAGATGGTGTATCTTATTTACAAGCCTATAGCACTTGCATCCAGCAGAAAACCCCCAATGCCGACATACAGGATATCGTTCTCTTCATGCCAGAAGGTGAATAAGCTGATCCCGGAAGGACACAGTACTTTCGTTTCGTCCAACGATTGACTTTTCGTCCAAAATAGATTAATATTGGACGAAAGAACTGATTCTGGATGGAAGGAGCATTTATGAGAGCTTTTGATTACACCAAACTGCCAGAACGCACATGGCCGTCAGACATTTTAAATCTCGTCGCAAAAATCCACGAGTACAAGGGCAGGCAGGATATGTATGCCCGGCAAAAGCCCGTGGAACTGAGTCGGCTGGTGGAGATTGCAAAGATTCAAAGCACAGAAGCATCCAACAAGATCGAAGGCATCGTTACCACCGGCACTCGCATGAAGCAGCTCTTTGAAAAAAAGACCACGCCGAAGAACCGTGATGAGGATGAGATCATGGGCTATCGGGACGTGTTGAATACGATTCACGAGAGCAGTGAGTACATTCCCATCCGGCCTTCTTATATCCTGCAGCTGCATAGGGATCTGTTTCGCCGTGCAGGGGCCTCCCATGGCGGAAGATTCAAAAATGTCCAGAACTATATCAATGAGACAAGTCCGGACGGTACGAGCTTCACGCGGTTTACGCCGGTGGCCCCGTATGAGACTCCGGAAGCAATGGACAGGCTGTGTGCGGCATACGAACAGGCACTTGCAAAAGAGAGCATTGATGCGCTGATTCTGATTCCATGCTTCATCGTCGATTTTCTCTGCATTCATCCGTTCAACGATGGGAACGGCAGAATGAGCCGTCTGCTGACACTGCTGCTTCTTTATAAGAACGGATATAGCGTTGGGAAATATATCAGCATCGAAAAGCAAATCGAAAAGACCAAGGATCGCTATTACGATGTGCTGGGACTGGCGAACACCGGATGGCACGAGGAAACAAACGATCCTACGCCCTTTATCCGGTATATGCTGACCGTGATCCTTGCCTGCTATACAGAGTTTGAAGATCGCGTCGGTCTGACGGACAAGTCCGGCGCGTCCGGCAAGGCCTATGACGTCGTAAGGAAGTATGTGGAGGAGAAGGTTGGAAAATTCACCGGCGTGGAAGTCGTTGCCAATTGCCCAAGCATCGGAAGATCCTCCGCCCTGGCTGCACTGAAAAAACTGACGGACGAAGGTCTGATCCTCCGGCGGGGAGCTGGAAGAGGAACATATTACGTCCGAGCGAACAGTGTGGAATCGTGATTTGAGATGGGAAAGGCTCCGGCATGATTGCCGGAGCCTTTCTTGTGTCAACATTGTCATAGGGGCAAGAGTTTTGCTTTGGTATATTGGGATGAGCTAAATGACAGGAGTGGAAATAGCACATAGAGACGAGCAATAGAAGCTTTACCCTGTTTTGCGCAGTAGCCCATAAGCGCCGGAGATACCCCTGCGTAGGAAAAGAAGATAATGCCAGACAGCGTGTGTATGGAAAAGCGGGCGATCTCCTGCTTGTCTCTGTTGACCATGACATTTTCGCCATCCAGCGAGAGATACGCATCCTCAGATATGACCCGTCGCTGATGACATTGGCAAACTGGCAGAAATTCTGCTTCGGCATGTTGGATTTAGCCAAACGGCAGGGCTGGAAATAGTACATAGTGACGAAAAGGGACGCGCCGACCATGCATATCCGGGAGGGAGGATTTGGCATGAAACAGATAACATCATACGGATTCAATATGGACACCGCCTGTGTAGAGTTGAAGTTTTCGGACGGAACGGCAGTCGCCATTGATACCATAGCCGTGGAAAACGAGTTTGCCGAGACATGGCTCGACCGCCGCGAGCTGGACTACCTGATCTATAATGACCCGCTGGGTTATGCCGATCTGGTGCTGAATGGCGATGTGAAGAAGTATCTCGATACGGTGAGGCAGGGACAATGATGAGGGGGACTGCAATTCATACCGTACCCCCTTTTTATGCTGATGGGGTCGTGAAACGCGACCTCATCGCTCACTTTTGCATAGTTTTTCCCTTGCTTGAGTATTATATCCCTTAAACAGTAGCAATAATTAAGGGATTATTCCCGTAACATGTTGACCTTTCCCTTAAAATGTGCTAATATATAAGGGAAAGAATGGAGGATTGAGTGATGAGAACATTCAACTACTCGGCAATTAAGGAACAGAAATGGGATTCGGATATTCTTGGTCTGGTTGCTGCGATCTATAAAGAAGCAGGAAAGCAGGAGCTGTACCTGAAACAGAAGCCGGAAGCGCTTGAAAAGCTGGTGGAGATTGCAAAGGTGCAGAGTACCGAGGCATCGAATGCGATTGAGGGCATCGTCACGACGAGCATCCGTATCAAGCAGCTTGTCGAGGAAAAAACCACGCCGCGCAACCGCGATGAGCAGGAGATTGCCGGATACCGTGATGCGCTGAACATCATCCATGAGAGTTTCGACGCGATTCCAATCACCCGCAACTATATCCTGCAACTCCATAAAATCATGTACAGCCACATGAATAACCCAATGGCGGGACAGACGAAAAACGTGCAGAATTATATCAGCGCCAGTTACCCGGACGGGCATACTGAAATCCTGTTCACGCCGCTTGCCCCCTTTGAAACACCAGAGGCGCTGGACAGAATCTGCGAGGAGTACAACCGGGTCATCGGCAACTATGAGGTTGAGCCGCTGATTGCCCTTCCCGTTTTCATCCATGATTTTCTCTGCATCCATCCGTTCAACGACGGCAACGGCAGAATGAGCCGGTTGCTGACGACCTTACTCCTGTACCGCAACGGCTTTACTGTTGGCAAGTATATTTCCCTAGAAGCGAAGATCGCCAAAAACAAAGACCTCTACTATGATGCGCTCAATTCCTCACAACATGGCTGGCATGAAGGTAATGAGGATATTGTGCCATTCATTAAATACCTCCTCGGAACCATTCTTGCGGCGTATCGGGACTTTGAGGACAGATTCTCTCTGGTTGAGGAAAAGCTCCCGGCTCTCGAAACGGTGCGCAAAGCATCGCTCCAGAAAATCGGAAGGTTCACCAAGCAGGACATCCGGGAGCTGTGTCCGTCGCTCAGCGTTAGCTCCGTGGAAGGCGCGCTCCGAAAGATGGTAGCCGATGGCGAAATCAAGCGTGAAGGCTCCGGGAAAAATACCTTCTACTATCGTGTCAAGTGATTCTATACAAAGATTGCTTTCCCTTAATCGTTAAAATCAATTAAGGGAAAGCATATTCAACGAAGATTATGCACCTGTCGTATTTACGATGGGTGTTTTTTATGCCCAAAACCAGCAGAAACATCTATGGGGTAGGGGTAACGCGCCGTTACCCCATAGATCTGGCAGATGGTGCAACAAAACGCGACACTCTGGCTTTGGTGTACGCTGAATTGACGTATACCTAGAGAAAATTGAATTGTGCAAACGCAGAATACTACGTAAGGCCTTGCTGCGATTGTGTAATTTATCCAGTTATCACGATCTATATTTCAACATAATCCCATACATCTTTTGGAAATCTAACAGAAAGGTTTGCTTTGTTTTTCGGCATTGCGATAACCAATAGCTTTCTAGGACGCGTCATTGCAACATATGCAATGCGCATCAATTCCGTATCAGTACTTCCACTGGCTAAAAATGCAGGTGTTAGTGTATTTCCACGGGTTCCATGTATATAGAGAAGGAGCGCATCAAAGGTTTCTCCCTTGACACCATGAACTGAAGAGTGAGTATATTCGGCTTGAGTTTTTGCTTCGAAATAGCTCTTTATTGGTACCTTCTTAAACTCCAAATTGTGGCTATCTCGTGATTTTATGTTGATTGCATTATTAATAGAAACGCCATTGAGCAAAGCAATATGATTAGCTGCAAAAATCTCATTCATAATCGCTCTGCAACTGGTAACCCACTGACCACATTGTTCACTCGCCGCAGGAAGATTTATTAGTATTTCTATCACAAATTGCTTCCACTGATCATATGGCATAATATTGGATATTTCATTTTCTATAGATATATCAATATCTTTTGAATCTTTTACAGTCATTTGAAATAATGCCTTTTCACAGTAAGAGTACGCTTTTCTCCTGTTTCCGGACATCCATTCAAAAGATGCTCTCGCCAGCAATTCAGTTTCTGGGGTTTTCCAAAGATTCTCTACACAATCATCTGCATGGATTCGTCCTCTTTTCACAATTGCAACAGTGTTTGGCGATAGGGTGATATTACATGCAACACACTCTTCAATAAACTTCTGAATAATCGATTCTTCTGTTGTATTATTTCCATACAAAAAAAGTGTTGGCTTCTTATTGTAAGCCGCGCAAGCCCCCGCCGCATCATTTGCAGTTTTATCTTTGTAGATATCGGAGAATACATATGTCGCATTGCATATCAATTGTGAACTGCGAAAATTCTTCGATAAGGATAGTTGGGTCCACTCTGAATCACGCATCTTCTCCAAAAATGATTCTGGATTTGCATTTCGCCATTCATAAATAGATTGATCCGGATCACCAATAATGTAAACTGATTCCAGACCGGCAGCACAAAGCAAATCAATAATTCGCATTTGTTCTTTGGATGTATCTTGCGCTTCATCTAAAATTATGACCGGAAATCTTGACGCAATGCTTTTTGCAACTTCGGGATATTTCTCCAAAAGAATGCAAGATAATCCGGCAATCTCATCTTGAAAGAATAGCCCCTTTTTCAGCATTCGCTTTTTGAACTGAATACATGGAGGATCGTATCGTCCAGCACCAGTGCAAGTGATATTGCTTCCATTTTTGGTTAAACATCCATTTGAATCCCATCTAAAATCGCTTATATTGGATAAGCAATTTCTGAAGCATTCTGCTCTCCAATACGAATATGCATTAACAATATCAGTCGATGTGATTACTGGCCTTTTGGGTGATTCCAAAAGTAAATAACCGAATTGTAAAAAAATGAAATTATCAATAAAACTGTCAAGAGTTCCAACAAAATGCGGAGCGTCAATGGAAAAGCCATCAGAAAGCATTTCTGCCGCTTGGCGGTTAATCTCATCACTGGCCACATTGGTAAACGAAAGAACAGCTATACCCTGATGGGAGCGGTCCCAATGCTGCAAATAATCTATCATTTTTTTCGCAACAACTGTTGTTTTTCCGCTCCCTGGGCAGGCATGCAAGATTACTTTGCCGGAAGATTGAAGAAAAGAAAGTTGTTCCGTCGTATAATCGGGCATAATTATTCCTCCGTGACAGGTACATCTCTTGTCACATTGTAGATTGCCTCTTTTATGTATTGAGGGACAACAAACGGCAATGCGATTCTCTCGCCATTTTCTGCTGCCTGAAATTGTGTTTGCAATGAACGACTTAACGCCTGTGCAACTTGAGCTTTTGCAGAATTACGCGAACGAATGAAAAGCCATATCATGAGGGCTTTCATTTGCTGATTATTCTCGGCTTCAACTTTTTCTTTTAATCTTGGCCCTGCGATTGGGTACGCAGTCGAGATTGCATCCAAAATGTAAGCAACATTATTCTGCTCCAATGCCAAGGCATACTCAAACGTCTTAACTGCACCAGAACATTTTACTGCATTGTCATGACACAATGTTGAAATAGCATTGTATCTATCTGACGGTGTTCCTCTTTCGATTTTCTCAAGTATCCCAGTTAAATCATCATCATAATCAAGATCTTTGGATATATAAGCAGCATCTTGCTTATCTGAGCATCGATCATCATCGGTAATAACCGATGCTTTTGCAAATCCGAAATCTTGCTCGGGATTCTTCATCATTTTAGCAAATGGAGAAAAACCAACGCCATTTATGTTTACAAGTTCAACAGCATACTTATCTAGAGGACGTTCAATTAGTTTCGCAAACTCAGGAACCAAAATCGCTTCACTGATACCCTCAACAAAGATAACGCCCTTGGCGAAGAAAAGTTGAGATTTCGTGACATCCAGATACTTTTCGAGGTAATCATTTTCTTCATCATTCAAACCAGCTGTTTTAAGCGGATAATTGTATATCTTGTGATTGTATTCATACAACAAATTGATATGCTTAATTCCAATTCTTGAAACAAACGTAGGTGAATGTGAAGTCATTATCACCTGAATGTTTTTGTGTTGTTCGGTATTCTTGCCAAAAAAATTTAATATAAGCTCTTGTAATTGAGGATGCAAATGAGCTTCCGGTTCTTCTACAAGAAATAGATTCTCGTATATTCCGCTCTTCTCAAATGACATATCTCCCAAGACGGCTGAGATAAATAAGAGATTATTATATCCTAACCCGTTTTGGAAAATCTCGAAAGAATGATTCTTTAGAGATTTTATAGCTTCTTTGATTGTGGTATCAAGATCTTCTTTTTCTGAGACCAACAAATCGACATCAATATACAGCCCATTTTCTTTTTGGTGTATATATACTTGATATTCTTCCAATTGCGCCAAACTTTCCACTTGAGCATAGGCTGGATTATCTGTCTCCATAAAATACCAACGAGGAACAATCCATGACCTTAATGATGAGAGAATAGATTCAAATCTTGGCTCAACAAGTCCAACATCAACTTTTTGATGCAGTAAACCTTGCTCAATGGAAAACAAGTTTTTATTGATTACCTGCTTTGTTTTGCCAAGTGCATCTGTTTGGAGTATTTCTTGATTAGCTGCTCTCAATTTTTCAACAAGTGCTTCTTTTTCTTCGGGACGGTTCGCAATGGTATCAAGCAGTTCCGCAAGCTTACTATTCCGCGAAGGTTTCATTTCATTCGCCGCATCCCTAAGCGCGCTTAAATAAGCAAGGTTAATTGCTTCAAGGGTATCCGAAGATAATGGATTCCCTTCGCACTTGCCGCCCCATGCTCTAGGTTTGACTTTTTCAATACCGGCAGGTGTTTTTTCCAACGTAAAGATTACATGAAATTCCCCACAGTCTGTCTGTAAAGGATCCCAAATTTCTATCAGATTTCGCGGTACATCTTTAAGATATATATCAATTTGTGCTGAAGAAGCTCTTTCACCTGCTGCATTTACATGTAAGTCGCTCTTGGTGAAGAAAATATCCTTCTTATATAGCGTACACGAGAAGGCAATCCTGATTGCGTCAATTAGCGCTGTTTTCCCGTTATTGTTTTCGCCTATTACAACATTGATTCCCTTGTCGAATAAGAAACTTACGCCCTCGTTGTCAAAGGTTCTAAAGTTTTTAATGCCAACTTTTTGAATAAACATAGTGCCCTCCGTATTTGAGTTCGCGTTTCTATGAGTTTTTGAAATAGATGTACCTTAGATCTCCACGCTTTGTCTATAACACACCCACGAAATGACGGTGTATCGTTTCAAAATTGCATCTTTGCAAGCTTTTTTAGTTGCCGTTCACGATTTTTCTCAATGCGACCGCAATATCTTTTATATCTTCTTTGGTGTTGTATTTTCCAAGGGATATTCTGACCGTCCCTTTTGCTAAAGCAGGATCAAGCTTTATTGCTTGAAGTACATGTGATATTTCCGTACTCTCACTATTGCAGGCCGATCCGGTCGCTATGCTTATTCCCATCAAATCCATTCTATGCAGTATTGCTTCTCCGTCATAGCCTGAAAATGATAGGCTTAGTAATCCAGGCAAAGTATAGTTTCCACCATTTCTTATGAAACATACTCCGTTATCGGATAAAAGCATGAGCAGCTCTTTTTCGAGCATTTGAATATGAGTTTGATTGTCTGCTAATGTATCGCAGTTTTCCTTTAGAGCCGTCGCCATGCCAACAATAGAAGCGACATTTTCCGTTCCAGCTCTCTTTGCGCTTTCTTGAGCGCCACCATCAGCATAGGAAGGAAGATCAACTCCTTTGCGTATATACAAAAAGCCAATCCCTTTGGGGCCATTGAATTTGTGTGCCGAAGCTGAAAGAAAATCCACGTCCAATTCATGAACATCAATTTTTACATGCCCAACTGCCTGCACAGCATCTGTATGGAACAAGGCTCCATGAGCATGAGCCACCTTACAAAGATCGCGGATGGGTTGAATACTCCCGATTTCATTATTGGCAAACATCACTGATACCAGCCGTGTACTATCAGTAATATACCTTTCCAAAGTATCTGGCGTAATGAATCCATCCGCAGATGGCCACATGTAAGCAACGGGATAGCCAAGCCGTTCAATCGCGGCACAGGAATGCAAAATAGCATGATGTTCAAATGCAGAAGTAATCGTTGCTCTTTTTGCACTGTCAGACAGCGCAGAACCTTTAATTACCCAGTTATCGCTTTCCGTACCACCAGAAGTAAAAAATATCTCTTCCGGCAGAGCTCCTATGCAATCCGCAATAATGGCTCTTGCTTCTGCCAAAGCTTTTTTAGGCGCACGAGCAAAAGAATATGGCTGGGAAGCATTTCCATACTCATTTGATAGCCAAGGTAACATGGCTTCTAAGGCAGCTTTCTCAAGTTTTGTTGTAGCCGCATTATCGGCGTAGATAAACTGTTTCATAAATCTGCTCACCTAAAAAGAACACAGCCTTCGTTTTTAAACTCCTCAATTTTTGCAAGGAGTTCTTCTTCCGTGACTTCAAGATACTCTGCCAAGCAAGATAAACAGTAGAAAGATGTAGCTTTCTTATCAATCAACTTCTTTGTAATGCCAATCTCGTCTTTTGACAGAGGCGTTTTGCCACATACATAACACTTTTTCTTCTCCATATTACGCATCAATGCCGTTGATCTTAAATGACGGCAGATCCTTTCCTGCGTACTCGACATCGAGTAACCCTAACTGATACTTAATGGTATCGCGCATCCTTCTTGCCCTATCAAAGCAGTACCGTTTGAACTCGCGCGGTGTTATATCTTCTGCATGCTGCACATGAGGGAATAGCAGCTTTAAATACGCGGTTGCAATTCGTTTTACAGCCTCTGTGTCGCGAGTGTCAGCCCCAGCAGGGACAATTATCAGCTCATCAACAATGCTTCGATACGTCATATCGCCCCGAAGTTCATGCATAATGGAGCAGAAGTATTCCGAGTTAAGTGCCCAACCGCTGACTTTTAGATCATCCTTCATCCTGGGGATATTCCACCCTTTAATAAAACCATGAAATCTTTCGATTAATGCAGATTCGTGGAACACAACTGGCAGCTCAGTAAACATATTGCTATAACCGTCTGCATCCATTATTTCCTTACGAATATTACCGCAAAGAATCATTCCAGCGTCAGCTGCACCTTTATAGTCTCCAACCGTAAATGTTCCTTGCTCCAAATAGCCTTTTAGTGCAGCTCTCATCTCATCAGTATCAGTAAAGGAAATCGTCTGCACTTCATCAAGTGTTACAAAATCGCTTCCAGAAATCAGGCCCTCTCTTCGTTTGGTCTGATCATAAAACATTTTTGCGCGACTCATGACACCGCCGCTTGAAAGCCAGCCAAATCGGCTGACATTACCAAACAAGTAGGACTTGCCCGTACCCTTCGGAGCCAGCTCAATTAGATTCAAGCGCTTCTCGACGAATGGAAGGAGACGTGTAATCATGGTCAGCTTTTCTTCTTCGGTTTCATAACCAGCCGCATTGTAATCCACCGCACCGAGAATCACATCTATCCACTCATCCGTTGTGAACTCTTTTCGAGCTTCTTTGTAGTCATCAAGATCGATTTCATATGGGCAGAAATTTTTAAAAGAAATTAATTTGATCTTTCCATCTTTGGAGTTTTTAGCTTTTGACGATTTTCTCTCATATTCAAATGAAAAATCGAAATCATCCGGAGACCGATACCCCAATTCGACCATGCCCCAGATATCTCTCCCTTTAACCAGGTCCTCCTTACAGGAATCCCATACATCGCTTTCGATAATTGTTTCCTTGAATCCCAGGCCAAAGTCGGGAAGTGCAAAAGACACTTCACTCGTTTTAATATCTATGTTTACGGACACCTTTGCTAGGAACTTTACGGTTCTTCCTTCGATGACGATTGCATTTTTGATTGCCGTCCAATCATCTTTTCTTGGAATGAACTTCTTGACAAACCTGGCCAGATCATCTTTGTCGAAGTTGCCTTCATCGTCCTCGAATTTCTTCAGCAACCAGTCTCTCATAAAAGCAGGGAGGCTTAGTGTGGAGAAAAAATTGGTCTTTTTTAGATCTTTATAAACGACCATCTCATTAAAGTTATCTCTAAGTTTTTCAGAAATATCCATTCTGTTCCTCCTTAAAACTCATCGCCAAAATCGAAGTCATCCTTGACAGTAGCTGTTTTGCCTTTAACCTTAAATGACACAGTGCCGATCAAATCAGATGCATCAAAGACATCTGCGCTGAAAGGTTTTGTCTTAGCACGTTTAATATCATGTAGTTCAAAGACAAAGTGTGCGCCGTTTTCTGTCTTCCCTTTGTACGTTTTATCATCAACAACAATTCGCACATTGTCCGGTGATTCCACATCCGAAATATACAAAGTCAATGTCACCCCGTTGTGACGATCTGCGATAATATTATCCGGATGAAGGAGAGTAATCTGCACGCCAGTTTGTTTCTTAAGTGTTAGCGTAATAACCGGCACAACTATCTCTTCCAGGCTGGCTCCACCATGCACTTCAACATTTGCAGAACGACTGCCACGAAATCTTCCATAATCTGAAAGGACAATGAATCCATTGTCTTCAACTTTATATGGAGCATCGCAACCATCAAATACTTTGCAGCATCTTCCGGAGTGCTCTCCCTTTGTGTCTGTATCATAGGGTATTTCTTGTTTCTTTATTACTGCAAGTCTGGAAGCTCCATGGTCACTGGCGATTACGAAAGACTTGCAATGGTGCATCCCTAATTCCATGGCAGCTGTGTTGATTGCCCTTTCAATAACCTCAAGCTCTGCAGGGATATGGATGGGATCCTCGTCATCGGTAAAGAAATACCCGCCTTTTTCCTTGTGTTTAATATTATCTAACTGTTCTTCCTTGTACTTTTTACCTCCCTGCCACTGCTCATAAAACTGCTTGTTAATCGAAGTTATAGTAGGTAGATCAGAGCGCGTAATATCGATATGGATCGATAATCCTTTTCTTTTCGCAAGGGCAGTTATATACGACATATACTCCACGCCTAAAGCATCAATCCAATACAAGTACGCATTCTTTTTGTCAGGAACCGCTTTGATGGCATTATCTCTAGTTGGTAGCTTCGCATATAGCAGTTGAGAAGCATATGCCTCCATGCGGGAAATAAAGGCTTCTGAAACTGTATTTGCGAGTTTTTGTTGCTTGTAAGCATCAAAGTATTCTGTCAGCTCGTCTGCCAAGACGGGGCAATTGAATGTGTATTTCTTCAGATATTCCCATAATGCTGGATACACGTAAGAAAGAGCATCGCTAGTTCCATATCGAGCAATCCACTTGATAATTGTTTTTCTTTCGAGCAAGGTATTATCTGTAAGATGATAGATGCTTTCTTTCGGATAAACCTCATTCGCTTTAACAAAGATTGCTATGTCCTCTTCAGGGAATTCCTTGAGAAGCCGTTTGCGATCATCGTAGAGACTTCTGAAGTTCGAATCTGTGTGAGACAACGAAACAATCCCAACAAGAAGATTCTTTTTGAGATCCTCAAAGCTGGTCGTGGAATCAACGATCATTCTTAAATACGTGTTTTGAATGAACTCTACATTCTTTTTAAGGAACAAGAAAGCAAGCCAGTTTCTATACTCAAGCCCGGAAACATAATAGGCCAAGTCATTAAGAATACCATCATCAATACCATTCTTCTTGAAAACGGCATCAAGTGATTTGCTATTCTTGCCAAGTTCCTCCAAAAGCTGTTCCCACTGCTCCGGTGATCCAATGGATTCATCCAAATCAAAGTCTTTGATTATCAGCTTTATGATGGAATGTGCCCCTTGGATAGTGGAAACCGGAATAATCGAAAGATCGAACAGCAAAGAAGAGCTCGCCATTATATTATTGCAAGCGCCGTCTTCCAAAGTGTGCAACAACGGTTTAATGCCTTTCGTCGCAACTATGCCATTATCATCAGTGACATTCGTAACCGTGATACTCGTGCCAAGCGTCTTCGCTAAATAGACGCGTTGTTGCTCCACCATTCTATTATCATCGTTGACGATCTTTTTTGCCTGCTCAGCAACCCCTCTTAGCAGAAGAACAGCTCTTGCATTTCCCAGTGTAGTGGTTTTCAACCTTCGAAGTTCTTTGTCAGCAATTGCAGCTCCACGAAGAGCGAGATACTCTCCAAGGCCTATAACAACGAACTTGTTATCTCTATAATCGATGTCGGATGTGCGGAAATAATCAATAAGCTCATCTACACTAGGGTATTTATCTTCCTTAGGGCATAATTCGCTCATTCTAACCACAGACAGGCCAGCCTGCTTTAAGTCTTCTAAAGCCGCTTGATAGTCTTCATCTCCAACTATGTAGAAGAACGGAAGACCTTTTGCAGTGGATATATAGTTCTGAACCTCTCTGCAAAGCATAGATTATTCCTCCTTCTTGTTGATGATAATCTTCACTCCAAGCCCCATATCTTTTTTCACAATGTCGATGAGCCACTGCTTAAGATCAGGTTCCTTCATTGCATCAATTATATTGACAACTTTATCACTTCCGCCTGCATTGTATTCAGCCGAAGCCATTGAAGCCACCTTGCTTCGAATCGTGGGGTTATCGTTCCATTCATATGCGCCTATTCCTGTACTTTCAAGCGCATCTCTTACGGTGTTGATATCTGGCAGCAGACTGATGTAGTCACCGATGATTCTTTTTGCAAAGCAAGCATCACGGAACTCGTCAGATGCAAGGTCATCAAAGAAATCCGCACCTTCAAGGAAGGCAAGGGCCTCTTTGATATCCGCTTCACTTTGAGTGCTGCTGTTCAAAGTTGAGAACGCCTTCTTCGCTTGAGCATAAACAGAGGGCTTGACGCAGCACAGAATAGGCGTACGATGTTTCTCAGACCAAACACGAGGATTCTTACTGCCTCCGCTCTTATCACTCCAGAGTTTAAACAACTGAGATTTTACCTGATTCTTTCTATAGTCCTCAGCCGCTTTCTTAACCGTTGCATTGCTTGCTGTAGCGGAGGTGGTGAACATCTCGGTAGTAATGGAATTTTTAATCTCCTCGCATTCAGAATCTGAGAATCCATCCAGATACGGAGCATATATCTCCATAAACACCGATACTGTATTATTCAGGACATCCCGGATCTCAACACTATGGGTTGTCATTTCATCAAGGAATGCCTTCATATTGTCGGGAAGCATATCCTCATAATTAGCAATGCGAAGAAGGTTATAGAAGAACTTATCCAGAACAGGTCGCTTTGCTCTTACCGATTCACAGGAGAAACCAATAAACTTCAAATACTCGCGCCACTCTTTGAAAGCCGTATCTTTAGAATGCGCGGCTGTGTTCAGAAGGAGATTGGTGGACTTTACAACTTCATACTCAGTAATGAGTTTCTTTATTTCATCCTCTCCCGTTTGTCCAACCCACAAGGCAGAATACTGAACACTAAACAACTTTTTAATGTCAGAAAGAACAGCTGATTCCGCACCTATCTCTTTTGCAAGAGTTAGCAACTTCCCATTCTCGAATCGCTCAAGGAATAACATCATTCCTTTTCTACAATTGTCCTGAGTAAGAAGTACTTTCAGATTCTGCGCAGAAGAAGGACGCTGAATAGCAATTTTCCCGATATCATTTGCGACATCGTGCGCCTCGTCACCTTTACTTTGAACGAGTTTTATGTATTGCTTCACAATATCGAACACACCCGTGGTATCCATATCTTCCAGGCACCATACCGGATAGGCCAGTTCTCTCATTTTCGAGAGTACCAAGGATCCTGCGTGGCTGGGTGATGAACACGAATTAGGAGTGATATTCCATGCACTTTCGGTCAATTCATAGAAAGCCTTTTCTTCTTCAGTCAGATTAACAATATAGGTTGGCTTAGGATTCTTCCCGTAGTAGTTGCCAATCATTTCGGCAAGCTTGTCTGGAGTCATGGCATCCCTATGTCCCTCAGCATCCATAGAACGATACGGGTCGGAACTATACTCCTTCAGCAGGAAGCCAGTTATAAATGCTGACAGATTGCAAACAGAGAATCCAAAGGTGGTTTCAAGGCAATCATATATTTCCCCGATGGAAATCTTTCCGTTGAAGTTAAAAGCATCTGTAATCATCTTATCGATGGCTTTTTTAGTGATTACAATATGGTCTCCGGAAAGGCTTTCGTCGTTCCAATACTCTTTTTTCGACCATACCTTTCCCAATACCGATGTTTCACACCCCTTAATGACGCCCTTGATTTCAATTCCACCAATACCATATCTCGCAACTTGCTTTTGATTTGTTAGCTTAAGCTGAGACTCGGAAAGGCCTTTAGTGAAATCTTGAACATGCTTATACTTATTCAGGACAATGGTCTGCATGATCGTTTGAACCGCACCTGCACCAGTTGCCTTTTCACCATCCTGATTTGCGTATGTGAAGACGATGAACTGACCATCGTGAATGCGGTCTTTCCAGTCACGTTCCAGAACATCTTTAGCCTTCTTCGCATTTTCTTTAGATTGCTGTCCGTTGTTACCGCTGTAATATAAGGACATGGCAGAATAATCGACATACTGCTCAAACGCTTCCAGTCCAAGAGGGGTAGAGAGCGCATCGATTACGGCAATGTTCTTATATGTGGGATCCGTAACAGTATTCTTAATCAACGTCCGGAATGTTTGAGCCTCTTCTTCTGTCTTTGCAAGAGCTAAAACAGCATAGAAATGCCAGTCCAGATCCTTTGATTTCAGGACATCCATTACTTTTTTAAAGTCCGAAATAGTAACAACCGGAAGCTTTCCACTATCGATGTCAAGCGCATACCTCAGCCTAAGAGCAGGTGTCAAACTCAGGGCAGTTGCTACTGCAGGACCTTCAGAAACCAGTTTTGCGGTAGTCCCTTGTTTTTCTCTGATGTCCTTCTTAAAAGCATCGATTTTTGCTCCATCACCGGCGAGAACAGCAGCCGAATAGACTTTTTTCCCATCAGCAATGGGATTTTCAATGAGTACACCTTTCTTTACCAAGGCCTTTGCTATACTTTTACAGGATGATTCCAGTTCAGGAGAATCGCCCTCGAAAGCATAGCTTAGGTTCTGGTCGGTAGGCTTCAGAATAGGCAAAGATCCGCCCAGACGTTGGTCAATCGACTGCATAATAAGCACAGTCTTGAGAACCGTTTTCTCTTTCTCAGTTAGCTGTGTTTGCTGCGGGAAGGTGTCCAGGATTAGTTTTATATCAGAGGACAGGTAGTCTTTTCCCTTCTCATAAAAGAAATCCCATAACATATCTACCGTTAAGAACGGTCGATCTGAAAGAGGGCTTGTGTTTTGAATAAACCACTGGAAAGCCTTTACATCCATATCTTTAGGCGTCTTAATGAAATCAAACATACTGCGCTGGTTAGATTGGAATGCAGAGGCGATGTTTTTAAGGACAAGCGCGGCTATTGGATGAATAGGCAAAATGTCCCGCATCACATTTTCACCCTTGATATTTGCTGCTTTTGTAACAGCCGCACGGGCACTATTTACTGACGAATTTAAGTCTCCAGTCATCTGTTCCCAACTTGCCTTTGCTGCAGGTTTCACACTGAAAGCATGACCTATCAAGTCAAATGCAATGTTGTCTGGCAGCGTTATCTCAACCTTATCAAAGCGCTGCTGAACTACTGACCACGGGTTTGTTTTGTCGCTGCTGTCATAACTCTTTGCAAGAGAGGACAACGGATGCGTAACTATAATGAAATAGAAAGGCTTCTCCTGGCAGATTGAAACAATCTTCTGGAATTCACCCAAAGATGTACTGTTCTGGCGGAAATAGTCACTAAACTCGTCCCAAATAAGAACGAGCTTAGTATTGTTTCTGTCGATGATATCGACAAGCCAGTTTCTAAGAGAATCTGCCGTTAGGTCGAGCGCTGTTATACCTTCCTGTGCAGCAAGAGCAAAGATATCATCCATCAAAGACGAAACATCATCGCTTTTCTTTAGCGTATTGATGATCTCATCTGCCGTAGACTGTGAGAAGGTAGACATCCACTTTGGCTTCTGAAGAAGTGCATTCATGAACTGGTTATGTATGGGGTCCTCCAGCCATGCAATTACACTATCCTTTAATGACTTTTCCCCTTTGTCAGCAACATTATGAGCATCTAGGGCCTTTTTCACACTCTCCTGAACAGCAAAGAGAAGCTGCTGAGGTGTAGTAATGCTTCCTGAAGCATAGCGATATGCCGTTACGATCCCTTGAGTTTTATGTCCAAGAAGCTTTGCCAAAAGGGCGGGATTCTTTTTAAGAGGCTCGAATTTATCCCAGTATGCCTTGACTTCTTCTTCAGGTACTTCAAGGATTTTTTTGAGTGTGTATGCACACTTCGATTTACCGGTACCATAGGCACCATGGATCCAGATGGAACGATTGGTATTCCCACCCAACATCTTTTCGGTCAGATTCAGTAAATCAATAAACGTAGTATGGGGATAAGTATCATCCCATGAAGCTCCGCTATTGATTGCTGACTCGTCAATGCACGGGAAATACTTTTCATTTACATCGAAGTATTCGCAGTATTTTAAATTCTGTACCGCCATCTTACAGCTCCTCCTTGAACAGATTCAACACGTCATCGCTGGTTTTATCTCTAAGTGTTATTGTCTGAAGATCATTCGTAAACGTCGCGTTGATGAACTCCGGATAAGCCGAGGAAAGGCCAAGAAGAATTGACTTTAATTCCTCATCATCGTATAGCCCAAATATGCGAATTGGACTGATGCCATCGCGTTCAATAGTGTCATCTTTTAGGTAAGAAACACTGAACTCTTTATCCAAATTGCACTTTTCGTAAAACTTATATAAAGCATACAGTATTACTCTATTGTCGCTAATAGTACACTTTGAACGAACCATATCGTCGTCATCCGTAACAAAGCCAAAGTTTAGAACAGTTCCAAAAGGTGTACCGCATATTCTCTTAAAAGATTTAATGATAGAGTTCGCAGCCTTCTCCTTCATATCTTCAGCGAGCAAACGCTCTTTGATGATGCTACTTTCATAGAAGAAGCCTGTATCCATTTGCGAAATATACCATTCAAATTGAGCATTTTCATAAGCCAGATTCACTAATATCAAAGCCAATGCAGTATCTGACTCCCACCCCATCTCGCAAATCAAGGCGGAAAAATCTGTGCATTTGTTACCATCTATCAGTTTGGCATCACGAAGAAACCGCTTGAAGTGGGTAAACATGTTAGGGCCAAGCGTATTGTCCTCGAAAAAATCGTCTTGTTGTTCAAAGAATGAAACCAGCCAATCACGCTTTGGCGCATGATCATCAAAACAGTTAATTGTCTTCATTTTCTTTTCTCCTTGCGGCATCTTTAGGGCGTTATATGCATGACATCCGCCCGGAATATCATGGCATTCATGGCACTGGATGCAGTCAGTTATAGTAATTCTTCCATTAACAAACCGAATATGCCCAAACTTACAGTTGGTTTCGCATACGCGGCACCCCACACAATAAGCGGCTTTTTTTAGAGCCTGTCTAGTTATTTTCCCAACCGAAGGGTGTGCTTTAACATCTGATTCTGACATTTCAAAGATAGCGCCACTCTCAGTTTCTTTGATTGTAAGGGGGACCGTTAGTATGTCTGCTGTTTTCAGCCATTCTTTCCAGTTCTCACGAGGATCTTCAATTTCTATCCTAATGATCCCATCTTCAGTTTTTTCTTTGTACTTTACAGTGTTTCCAGCTATCCCCCTACCACTTCTACGATTATCCCATCCACCAGAAGTGACATATGAATGAAGCTCGGTTTCACTGTAGTTATCCCAATTGTTCTTGCGTTTTATGATATCTACAAAGCCATCTATTTCCTCTGTATAATTATATCTGCGAATATAGTCACTGCTTCCGCCCGACATAGGGCAAAGCAAACATCCAGCACGGGAATTTCCTTTTTTATATGCTTGATTAATGTAGATGTTGCGGGAAAAAATATATAGCCATATTTCAGCTGCGGTCCACTCTAGCAGTGGGTTGAAACTATGCTGCCCCTTTTGTTTTTTTCCGTAGTTTTCATATTCATATGTACTTCTGGCCAAACTTTCATGTTTTCTGACGCCAACATAATCGAGCCCTGTATAATCATTTTTACCAGTTATCTCTCGCATCTTAAGCGTCTGCGGTGTGCTTTTATGAACACTGCAACACCATCTAAGGGTACGAGATGGAGGACCAAATAATTCCCACGACTCTTGCGGTGTAAAGTGTGACCGAGCAATATAGAATGGAGTACCATCTTTTTCACACTGCTTTTTGGTTTCCTCCACAGCTTCATAGGTGTCTGAAAATTCCATTCCAGTATCTCCAAAGATAACCACAAAGCTGTCCATAGGGAGCGCCTTCTTCACAAGATCAAGCAGAACAGCACTGTCCTTGCCTCCGGAAAACGCCACATGGAAGATATCCAGCTTGTCCTTAAACTTTTCGTATTCCTTGACTATTTTTTTGACGGTGGAATCTTCAATAACCGTAAGCAGATCCTCGTTGGCAGCGCACATCGCCACAATATCTACCGGATCAAGTTTTTCGCCCGCGGCTTTTCCAAAGGGGACACTCCCGTCTTCATTCCTCATTGGCTGAAGCTCTGGGGCAGTGTAAAGATCACCGCCTTTTGTTTTGGCTAACTGTATGCCTCTATACCAGTAGACATTAGATTCTGCCCACATATAGGGGACATCATTTTGTTTGTCATAGTCCCAGTATTTATCGAAGCCGAGAATATCAAGCTCTGCTGCATAAACAGGCCTTGGTTCCTTGGAAAAATTCGTCGGTGTAGAATTCAGTATGATTCCGCCGGTCTTTGAATCAAATGTATAGGAATACATACTTTCACCTCTCTTTCCGTAGTTCTGAAGCTCGTTGTGCTATTTCGTCCAACTTGGCATACTTGCTCTTCGCCATATAGCCAGTGTTGAACAGATACTGTCCGATAATAGCTGGAACCAGTTCTATGTCACTTCTCGAAAGCGCAATAGCGAGCATTTCGTTATAAGATTTATTGAAATCTTTCTCTGCGATGATCCCTGCATTTTTGTCATTAAAATGGATTACATGAAGGCTATATTTCCTGCTGTACTTATAGCAAAAACTCTCCAACAGGTAATGATTCCAACTTTGTCCGCAAATCGGGAACATCGCAAAAGTGGTCACATCGCGAATCGCCCGGAAATTATCCGTAATAAAGCCAGACAGCGCAGCGTCAATCTCATCCACATTGAAATTAACGAATCTGTTTGCCACAAACCGATTCTTATCCACACGCACCATATCGTCATAGAGCGCTTGGAACGCATACTGCCTGTTAGTGCCTCCGGTGAGTTCCACCACTTTTTCGGCTACATCGTCAAAAGCACATTCATTCTTTTCCTTTATGTATTGCTTCAGCAGTGCGACTGCATCCAGTTCTGATTTTTCTTTTGTGATGATTTTACCATTTAGATGGTATTTGCCAGAAAGCACCTTCTTATAAATTGCATTATATATAGCGAGCTGAGTGAGTTCATAGTTTTCTTCTTCAATACCGCCCAGCGGAACATCGCTTAAAGAAGCAAAGCCATTATATTCGCAGGTTGCTTCCACGAAATCGAGAATATCTTCTTCCTCGTCTTCCGTGATGATAAAACGATCTATAAAAAGGTATTCGCCTTTAGAAACCAGAACAAACATGTCATTTCCGGAAATTACACGCCAGATGTTTCTCAATGGAATATAAGGTAGCCGATTGTGCAGGTTATAAACGCTTTCAGCAGGGCTTGCCCCCCAAACTCGCTGTAGTTCGGAAGTAACGGCTTCCTTTTCAGACCGGCGGTTTCCTTTCACCATAAATTGCTTGGAGAAGGAGCATCCTGAAACATTCTTCTGCAGATACTCTTTAAGCATATCGGATGAAACAATCACATGATTCTCCATCCATTCCGACTTATCTTGAAACAGGCTATCATAATAAATTACGCCTACACCAGAAGAGAAAATATCATCGATGATTCGCTGAAGTTCAAATGGCATATCATCGCTTTTGCAATATACTCTATCATCAATAACAGTGCCGGAAGCCAGAATAGCATCTTTCAAATCGATATCTTCTTCAGGAAGTTCGACACCAATTTCATCTGCAAATTGACGGAAGCGCATAAGTTCTCTGATAGAATCGTATTTAAAGCCGTACTCATAATATTGCTTCAATACTTTGATAATATCTTCATTTATTTCAGACTTGCTTGAAGTGTCCATGCGGTCAAAACCGACGGACACAACAGCCTTTTCAGGGATAGGAGTGCCAATGAATTCCAACATTTTGTTAATGGCGGTACTGAATCGATTATGCTGCTGTTCGTTGTATCTAACGAACTCGGGATCGCCATACAATTCTGTCGCTGTTGCTGCGATTATTTCTTTGTCGTCATCAAAGAGGGAACAAAACTCATAACCGTTTTTTTTCGCAAAGTGCTCCGCACTTCTTATTGAAGAAATATAAGAAGAACACGTTTTGTCAGCGAGCTGCGCGACATTTTTCAAATAAGCATAAAACTCGGTCTCGTTATTAGCAGATAAATTTGGAATAACCGATACGGCTGTACTTTTAGATGCAGCGTCGGATCTTCTGCTATATCTAATCGAAAGAGCACTATAATCCTCTCCACACAGGGAAAGAAGTGTCTTTATTCTCTTTATAAAATCTGTCGCACTAAAGTTGGTTTCAATGAAAAGCTCTTCAGAAACCTTCCTCGGTGCAGTCATGTTATTCTCATCACTAATTGTGCCAAACTCCAACCTTGAGCTGCCAGGGAATGATCTCAGAGAATCAAAAACACCCGGATGCTTTTCGTATAAAACCGATATTGCCTCCACATAAACGTCCTTCCATGTAGACGGCTTAGCGAGCTCTGTGTTATGAAAAGAAATACTCCTCGGCTTGGTAAAGGCCATTGATTGTTCGATGGCAAAATTGACGATACAAGTATCATCTTCTGGCTGTTCAATTATCTGCCCATTAGAGGTATTGGCTTCATCAATTATTGATTCTAAAGAAGATGTTTCGGCTGTTGGTTTAATTGAGCAAAACTTTATGTAAGCTTTGAAATCCTCGTTTATGTTTTTGATGAGCTTTCTGTTTCGTATTTGGAAAAGCTTATTCTTTCCAGCCGTTCTATAAATAGTCTCCAGAACTGCAGGATTAGTCTCTTCAAATATGGAACCGGATATTATTTTTGAAGCAAGAGCAAATCGTTCTATCTTAAGAATATTGTCTTCTAACCATTTACATCTTTTGGACGGAAAGGTAGATGCAGCCCATACCATAAAAGCTTCTTTCGAGTTTTGCTTGGCTGCAATCATTTTTTTCGCCTCCTCAAGTATTTCGTAGTACCTCTGTGGTTCTTCTCGATAGATGACAACTGCCTCATCAAACAGTTTTGTAGAAGGGACATAAACCTTCTTGCCTTTGTACGCCGAATCCATACTCTGGATCTGGTATGATATACCATTTTCATTCCTATATGTATCATCTATCGTTAGGCCGCGGTTAATTGCCATTTGCCGCAAATCGGCAGATACTCTTTTCACGACCCGCAGTTTTGGACAATTATCATGCAGTGTTTCAAGATAGCCATCAAGAAGAATGACTGCCTCATGAATATTCCATTTGGGTTGCTTATTGCCTGGTGCCATTGTCATCCTCGTATTCAATAATAGATTATTATTTATCCTCAAAAACGTATGATTGGCTTCCGATTAAGCAATCTATATATGCCCATTAATTAGGAAATAGCTTCTATGGCTTTGATCGCTTTCGTCGTTAGATATGAGGATCTTTCATCAATCAGAAATTGCAAAATTGATGGCTTCTGATTCTGTTTGAATTTTGGAAAAACTCAGGAATCAGGAGGAGCGTCATATCGTATTTTCTTTGAGAACGGTCACAAACTGCCGATTGAGTTTGTGCGCCGATCTCGAAGAAAATGGGATTCCAAAGGGCGGTGCCCTTTGGCTCAGGGTCATCCAATAGGGGCGAGCAGCACCCTGTTGGCGCACGATTTTGCACAGCAAAGTCTAGTGTGTTATACCTTTTGCGACCGCTGACGGCGGAAAGGGACTGCCCATGTTCGGCAGGACGTTTCCGATGGCAGCAGAACAGCGTTTTTGCAATGGCGTCAAAATTGCAAAAATGCTCTGTTCGGTCAAAGGAGATCCGGCGAAATTTCATCCGCAGAGGAAATGGCGCAGGATTGCCGTGGGAGCAAAAGGGATATAAAGCCCGCCGCAGCGACGTAACTTCGTGTTCTCAGTACCACCACGGCAGTTCCAGCCACACGTTGTCCAGGGCAAGCGCCTCCGTGGATTTTGCTCTGCTTTCAGAGAGATGAAAATGCTTCGCCGTCTCTGTCAGCGGATGCTCCATATCGTCATCGAAGCCAAATCGGTATCTCAAATATTGTTCTTCTCTGTCTGCAATCATGGACAAGGCGTGATGGATATCGTCGATCCGCTCCTTCGCCAGATAAATCTGTTCCGGCGTCTGTCGGGTCGGATCTGCAAGAAAGCTGTGCCGGTTGCGTACTTCATCCTTTGCGAGCTCGTCCAGAGAGAGCAGGTCGTTCAAATGCTTTGCTTCAAAGGAAGAACTCTGTGCGCGGATGTAATCCAGCATGGCGTTTCGTATTGCAGCGCTGGCGTAAGTAAGAAACAGATTGCCGCTATCAGGATCGTAGTGTTCAATGCAGCCACATAACCCCAGCATACCTTCCTGGACCAGATCATCAAGACCGATGCCAAGAGATTGATTCAATTCGGCCTGTGCGTTCCACACCTCATACGCCGTCTTTTTTATGAAACGGAGATTGTTTTCGATCAGCAGATTCTGCGCATCGGCGTCGCCCTGTTTTGCCAACGCACAGAGCGCTTCATTGGTCGTTTGATCCCGTTTCATGGTTTGTTACCGTGCCGGTCATCGAAAGAAACATTTGCTTTACAGTCCCCGTGTCGACCCCTGGCAGATGAGAAACAGACTGTGCGACAGCCTCGGCGATCTGTTCTGCGGTGATGCTCCTGTTTGGCTTTTTCTGGCCTTTGGTCAGCTCGGCATAAATCTTTTTCACCGCCTGTGCAGTTATCTCGCGTGTGCCGGTCAGGTCGTTCCCGACTTCTTTCTTCACGGCTTGCACAGCATTCATAAACGATCTTTGAATCACAGCCAGATCCGCCTGATAGACCGGCGTCTGCTGCTTTTTAACATCGCCGGCGGCCTCCGGTTCGCCTCTCAGCATTCCGGCAATGGTCGCATAAAGCTGGTTCTGCGCCGCAAAGCCCTTGGCCAGTTCATCATCCAAATAGCCGGAGATCAGGTTCGTCGTATTTGCGAATTCCGGGTTTTCAAGAAGTGCGTTCACGACCTTCGGATTGACTTTCTGTGTGTAGAGATTTCGTGCCGCCTGCACCGACAGGCCAAGCTCGGAAATGT
>JAEEGL015457994.1_pt1 | contig 27220 bp, 20 predicted proteins | sample 9134231 | NCBI WGS metagenome assembly JAEEGL01 (sample SAMN16246548, study PRJNA631951) | gut metagenome | biome: gut microbiome; feature: rumen; material: fiber-attached | host: Bos | place: Iran: Karaj | collected 2018-10 | reverse complement strand
GTGTTCACCGGCATCGGCATTGCCACGAAAACCATGCTCGGGCGAAAAAATCGTCACCACGTTCACGCCGTTTTCCAGCATCAGGTCCAGGGTGTGCTTGTCGCCCACCATGCCCGTCTGGTTGCTCAGCAGCGCCACGCGCTTGCCCTTCAACAGAGGAACATATTCACTGGTGCGGGCAGCACCCAGCACCACCTCACCGCTGGTAGCTGCCGCGGTAGTGGTGGGCTGCTCGGTCGATGACTGGCCGCCGGCAACAGTCTTATTGCCGCTAGTGCCACATGAATTGAGCGTGGTCATCGACGTGAGCGACAACCACAACGCCAGCATCAAGAGATAATTCTTTGTCTTTCTTTTCATTTGGATGAATTCATTGGTTTATCAACTCGCAAATTTAGACCTTTTGTGCAGAAAAATCAACACCCGACTCAACAATTTTGCCAAAAAATGGCACACACCTGCTGCGATTGATGTTTTTTGATTACTTTTGTGATATGAATAACGAGATTCCAGCAGCGACAATCGCACCCAGTCAATCCCGTCCATGGCATGATGGCATAGCCATGATAGTCCTTGTCGCGCTAGCCTATCTGGTCCTGAATCTATTGACCCCGGAGTATCACGACGACTTCGTCTATAAGTTCATGTTTGAGGGCGGAACGGTCAACTATGACCACCCTGTCCGTAGCATCGGCGACATCTTCTTGTCCCAAGTGGATCATTACCACTCGGTGAATGGCCGCAGCATCGTTCACCTGCTGGTGCAACTGTTTACCGGCCTGCTGGGGAAGACGGTTTTTGACGTAGTGAATGTACTTGTCTTCGTTGCATTTATCTTGCTCCTTCATCGACGCAAGGTTGGAGACGCAAGATTTTGCGTCTCTACATTGGTGACGCTTGTGCTGGTGTTGCTCATGCCGCGGTTCAAGGACACCTTCCTGTGGATGACGGGCAGCATCAACTACCTGTGGAGTGCGACAGCGGCCTTGGGGTTCTTACTCATCTATGAGAAACGGCGTGAGCGGGCTGTTGACTGGAGTCTCCTCCCCCTACTCATTGCAGCATTCCTGCTCGGCTGGACCCATGAAGGCATCACCCTACCCCTCGGTGTCGCTCTTGTTATCTCCCACCTCCTCCATATCAAGAAAAATCGGGGCGAGGGCCTATGGCTCGCCCTGGCCTATCTGGCTGGCGGTTGCATCATTGCATTGGCTCCCGGGACCATTTCCCGTTCGGGCATGGGAGGGGGGCTGGCACCATCGGCTCTCGGGTTGAAGGTGATTGCGGGCCTCACTGTGCTAGCAAAACTGCGCCTCTTCTATCTGGCTCTGCTCGCCACCATTATCGGGTGGTTCCTTGACCGCGAGGCTGTCAAGCGGGTCGTATCCGGCAATGGCTATCTGCTACTTGCCATGCTGCTGGCATTGGGGATCGTTTTTGCTTCTGGCATGGAGTCTACCCGCACCGCCTTCGGCTTGGAACTGTTCTCTATGGTATACCTGCTACGGCTGCTGTCTCACGTATGTAGAGACACAAAATCTTGCGTCTCCCAAGAGACTGGGAATAAATCTTACAAGAGGAATATGTTCCACTGGATTACCCTCACCCTGGCTGCCGGATTGATGATCTTCTACGCCCTGCTGCTGCGCCACACCATCCCCTCATGGCAAGAGTCCCGGCGCCTCATCGCCCAGATTGAGCGCACCAGCGACGGCATCATCGGCACCAATGAGCACCATGCTGGCGGCTTCTCATCATTCATCTGCACGATGCTATCGCCCGACAGCACCGCCAACGCCATGAACTATGACCCGCACGGCTGGCCTGCTAGCATCGCAGCGACCTATCACTGCGACTCGCTCATCTTCCTGCCCCAGACCTTCCTCAATGACCTCAAGGCACATCCCGAGCGCTACGAGAAACTCAACTTGGACACCCCCTACGAGTTCTACGTCCAGCGCCTCAATGGCGACACGGCCGTCAAGCAAGTGGAGTTCCAGCTCGCCCCCAACGACTTCGGCGACATCCCCTGGCTGCTACGCCCCATCGCCCGCCGCATGAACCGCTACACAGACACCGCAGTCCCCACCACCAAGTGGACCACCATCACCCTCTATGGCCACCGCTACCTCCTCATCAAGCGCGACCACACCCTCCAGGACCGTCTCCTCAACATCCGCACTCAACTATAAAAACCACGACGAGTAAAGAAAACAATAAATACAATAAATACAATAACTACTATGCCATCCGGTGCGCAATTTTTTAACGACAACTCAAACAACTTAGCATCCGCGTTCTTTTTTTCAAACAACTTGAACAACAATGAACAACGAATACAACTTCTTTTTTTAATAAAAGTTGTACCTGTTGTTTGACAATCGTGTGCGGATGCCTCCTGTAGGGCCTCGCCTTGGCGTGGCCGCCCCACGACGGACAAACCCTCGCTAAGGCGCTAAGCCGCTATGGTTTTTAAAGACAACTGATTAGTCTGAATTTTCTGACAGCAAAGAAGCATCCGCGGTCTTTTTTTCAAACAACTTGAGCAACAATGAACAACGAATACAACTTCTTTTTTAATAAATGTTGTTCCTGTTGTTCAATGTTGTACATGTTGTTTGGCAACCGGGTGCGGATGCCATCAGATATTTCAGACCATTCAGTTGTTGCTAAAGATGAACGTGGATGCCCCTTTAACCTGCGAGCGATAGCGAGCCTATCGTACTACTATCTTCTTGCCGTTGTGGATGTAGATGCCGGGAGCAGTCGGCACGTCCTTGCCTACGGGCCGGCCCATCAGGTTGTAGTAGTTGGGGTCAGTCGGGCGAGACGTTCTGTCTGCAACCGTCTCGTCAATGCCGACGTGGACATCTGGATCATACCACCTTCCTTTATAGACAATTTCGCCATCCTCTATGACATGGCTCAAACCATAAGTCACTTGAAATCCTGTTATGAATATTTCAAAGTAGTAGAGAGGCATTCCCGCAATTCCGTCATAACCAATACCCTCAATAATATCGTCATTCTCACTATACCAAGTTCGATAACGATGACGTTTGCTTTTATGGCTACCAATCGTCAAGACATCCATCCCAATGTATTCCACCAAACCAACTCCTTCGCCGGAAGAATAAAGTGCCATCGGGTCATTGAAATCATATAGAATGAATTCTTGATTGGTTGTAGTGAGCGGTAGCCCATGATCAGGCATACTGACCCACCAACCATGGCCTACTGGGCACTGGGCATACCAAATGCCGTCAGGATGAATTGCATAGACAACCTTATTTTCTTCACGCAGATAGACAGGGATGAAATTTTCTACCTCCTTGGTTTTTCCTTCATCATCAAGATAATGTGTCAGAATAACCGGCTTATAATACTTGTCACCGATCAGCACATCACCTTTCATCTCAAAGCTATAAAATTGCTGCCATTCGGGCATATCAAATATTTCACTCGAGAAAGGGTTGTAATAGCCATACACCCACTTCACCCCCTCACGAACAAAGGGCACGTACTCATATTCCTGCGCCACCGCCTGGGTCATGCCCAGCAGCGCCAAAAAAAATATAAATATATTTCTCATAATAGTTAGTTGTTAGGTTTTGCTTGTTGCAAATATAGAAATTATTATTGTGGAAAGCAATAGATTTGATTAAAAACTTGAAGGATATACCGCAAAGGTCGCACCTTTCTCCACTTTTGTAGCCAACATGCAGCACAATGCTGCGAAAAATAAAAATTTCTTCATAGTTTTTATCCTGTTAAAAAGTTAGTAAAAAATTTAAAATCCAATTTTATAGAGACTGTGTCATGATTCGTTTTTGGCTTTTTAATCGGCCTAATGGCCGAGAAATTAAGCAAAATTATTAATAAAATTAAAATAAAAATCTATTTTATTTAATTTTTATACAAACTTGTATTATGACACAGCCTCTTGGCTGCACCTTAATTATTCTGTTGAGAATGTGCCCTCGAATTCGTTGTTGAATTCCGAGACGATAGTGATGGCGTAGCAACCCACGGGCAGTGAGGATACGTCGATAGTGTCGCCGTAGCCATCCACCTGGGTCGAAATCAGTGGCATGTAGCCCGTTGTCGGGGTGATATACACGTCATAGTAGCTGGAGGTCCCATCCGCTTCGATGACTATTTCCAGATTGTCATCGTCAAAATACACTTCTGGCAGATCGGCAGGAGGATAGTACTCTGAATGGTCGCCTATTGATCCTCCATTTTGAACAACAATTGGTGTCCTGTGAGCCATTGTATAATTGCAGCTGAGAATGACACAGGTTAATAAAAGAATATACTTTTTCATAATGCTTTGAAAACTTAAAAAAGAGAGTTTCAGATTGCACAAAAATACAACCAAATCTCCTATAAACCAAGAAAACCCCATTATACATGAGGATTGTAAATTATTGATATTCAAGTACTTGAAAAATTAATCGTTATACGATCGTATGGGTGTATATCAGAACAAGGGCTAAAAATCACTTGAATTGGGCGATATAGTCGTTCAATGTCCCTTTAATATTCATTTTTTCACAGAGGCGTTTTCGGATGGTTCCCACGCTGGTCTGGTTGGAATAACCCATGATTAAAGCAATCTGAATGCATGAAAAATCCATCGCCGATAATGCGACCAACATCAAATCCTTGTCGTTGAGTTGGGGGTAGTTAGTTCTGGTTTTTGTAATGATGTCATTGAATTCCATATCAATGTAGTCATAGAGTTTTTCCCATTTATTCTTGTTCTTATTCTGGAATTTAATGACTTCTTTGATTCTTTGGGTGTATTTGGAGGATGGCTGGTGGTAGAATTCTTCCATCACATCGCGTGTCAGGCTTATGTAGGAATTGAGAAATTTCTTAAGCCTGTTTTCTTTGATATTACTCGTGTCAAGTTTGTTGAGATGATCCAACGAGAGTCTCATCTCAGTTAGCTGTGATTCAGAAGAATCCAGAAGTCCTTTGACCCGTTGTAGCTGCATTTGAAGGTTTTTCCTTCGTCTGTTGAAGTATAACAATAAGACCGCTCCCAATAACAGCATCAGCAAAATAGCCACAACCAATATTGTGTTCCAATGGGCAGTGATCTGTTGCGACAACTTAGTTACCAGATGTGATTGACGTTCAATATTATCTTCGGTAGTAATTATGAGTAGAGGTGTGCCTATTGACTCTAGAGAATCTGATATCCACTTACATTTGTCTCTACAAGACAGATATCCCAAAGAATCACCACGAGCCAGAGCGATATCGGCCTTAGCCTCCAAATAGGATATCTTATCCGTCTCGTTGGTGATAGGGACGTCTTTCACGAGTTCCAAGAACAGTTCTGCCGAGTCGGGCATCTGCAGACATGAATAGGTACTGGCCGCATATAGACAGAACGGTAGATTGATTATTGGCCTTTCCAAAGACATCACTTTCTGGACCAGTCCTCTAGCATGCTCATATCGGTCTCTATTGATGTCATTCTTGATCAGGTTTTGTGCGGCGCCCACATATTTAATGGTGTCTTTGGTCTGCTCGGCCAACGTCAAGGCGGCGGTCAGTAATGAATCGGCTTTGTTAGGGTACTTCAGGCAATACAAGCTTCCGAGATTGACCATACACATCAACTTGTAGTTATTTTTGTCAGTGCGGTTGAAGCATTCGAGAGCTTCTTCATATTTCTTAATGTGCTTGCCGTCCATTGCATGATTGTCACGGTATAGTGCCCCCATCCTCATCTTGACGTATCCCAGATTGAAGTAGTCGTCGGGGTCGGCGGTGGCTTCGGCGGTCTTGTAGTAGAACATCGCGCTGTCGGGGTGACCGAGTTCGTCCATTACGGCGCCCTTGTAGATGTAGGCGCGGGTGAGTTTCTCGCGGTCGGCGGGGTGGGCGCGAAAGTAGGCCAGGGCCTGGTTGATGTCGCTGTCGCTGGTGGCGGTGACGAAGGCCCGGTAGCGGGCCTGGGTCAGCAGCAGGGAGCGGTAGGCGCGATCGCCAGCGTCGGGAAAGTCAACTCCCACTCCTCCGTCGCTACGCACTCCCTCCTCCCGGGCGGGAGAAGTGCTATCGGGCGACAGAGCTTCAAGTATGGCCAGCGCGCTGTCAGGATCCTTGTCAATCAGGCTGTCCGCCGCCGTGAGGCGGCTGTCATAGCGGTGTGCGCCGCCACAACTCGGAACCACAGCCCCGAGCACCACCATTGCCAATATGACCGCCAGCAATTTCTTCATGCCTGCAAATTTAGAGAGAAACTACAAATTACGCAAATTACACTGAGGGCACTCACTTTCAAACTACGAATTACGCTAATTATACAAATTAGCGTCCGCGTTCATTTTTTTCAAACAACTAGAACAACAATGAACAACGGAAACGACTTCTTTTTTTAATAAAAGTTGTACCTGTTGTTTGACAACCGGGTGCGGATACCGAAAAAGCCTTTGCGTCTTTACGCCTTAGCGTGAGGCACGGGCGGCCACGCCAAGGCGAGGCCCTACAGTGCGGATGCATTGGGGTTTCTTTACGTGAATTATCGCGAACCTGTAGCTCGGCGAAGCCAATTTATCATTAATTAATTCATGATCAATTAATGGTAATTATATATAAAGAAACGAGTGCCATACCATTCAAACTATGAATCACCCTATTGATCTTATTGGCATCAAATTAAACTACGGGCGTTCAATACTTCAGGGGGACGGTGACAGGTGTGGGGCTGGTTGTGTCGAAGGTGAAGGAGGCCCAGGCGCTGGTAATCTGGCTCTCGTAGCGGATGCGGTACTTTCGTCCTGGACGCAGGCACTTGAGTGTCGCTTCGCCTGTTACTGGTTCGCCAACGGCACGGCGACGCTTGAGGCCTTTCTTCTCGATTATGGTGCAATGATCCTCCTGGATGGTAATGACCAGATTGATGGTTTCCTCAGCACCTAAGGTCAATCCTGTGCGCGACAGGCGGATGCGACCGCCTTCCATCGGCTCCATGCATAGGACGTCGTCGGCTAGCATCGATTCACTCAACAACTGATTATTCTGAATATTCTGAGGGCTTCCGCTTTCAGAGCATTCAGATTGTTCAGTTGATGCTTCGGGTGTAGTGATAAGTTGGATGATGTGGGTGCTGGGCGGCTGTTTTTCACGATGCCCCATCAGCAATGCCACGATCGCCATCGCCACGACAAAAGCAATTGTATAGAATTCTGGGGAGTTGAGATCCATCACTTGAGTTTATTGATGACTTCACGTGCAACAAGTCGCGACGAAGCTGGCGACCAGTGGGTATCATTGAATAGATAGACATCTTTCACGCCCTGCTCAACAAGGGGATGCAGCAGCTGCTTGGCCATCACGAAACGGTCCAATTCAGGCGCCATCCATTGCTCAAGGTCCTCGTTGAGGGTCTTGGCGGGATAGGGATTATCGATGATAAAATCCTGATACATATCATACTTGTCACATGCCACGACAATCACCAGATTCACGCCTTTCTCGCGAGCCTGGGCGATAAGCTGATTATAGCTGTTGACAATCGCCTTGCGCTGGGCAGCAGTAACGTCAATGCCCATCTTCACATCATCATTATAGAAATAGAGCATGTCCGACTCCTTGCCGCCAAACAGAGGTTGTGACAGACGCGACCGATAAATGGGATTGGCCCCGAACAGGTGATAGAAGATATAATCCTTGACGCGCAGCAGGGGGCTAGCATCCTTAGGCTGGTCGTCAGAGGCAGCTTCCTGTTTCTCCACAGGGCGCGGCAAGCGGGTATGGGTATTGACGAAGTCACTGTGGCGAGCAACCAAGTAGCGCTCAACCTCCTGAACGACGAGGTTCTTGGTGTTGGTAGAGTCTATGGCGCCTAGTTTCAACGCATCAAAAGCCATTTGCACCGGACTCGACTGTGCGTTACCGCCTGGGGTGAAGACAATCACCCGACGACCGCTGTCATGCGCCAGGTAGTTGACATAGTCGCCTTGCTTGCCCACTCCGCCGCCATGTGAGAACGAGTCCCCGATGACCACCACATCGCAGGTGTCAAGCCGCATCAGGCTATCATTATCCTGGCTCTCGTAATAGACCTTGTCAAGGACATCGGTAGCAAGGATGGAGTCAGTGTATTCTGGTCCACCGTCAATCAGACCCAGACGCATCAAGTCACCCGAGTTGTCATTCGTCGCCCACAGATATATCGCCAGACCGACCAGAAGGATCCAGACGGGCAGTACGGTATAGGATATCTTGATCAGGAACTTTCTCATGGCAACTCAGAACTGGAAATAGATAAACGTCTGCACCTGGCCGGCAAAATAGAAAACCAGGAAAGCGATAAGGGCATAGAGTATCAGACGGCTCACAGAGGTAGAGAAGATGCGGTAGCCATCAATCTGCAACACATGCTCTCGCTCACGCTGTAGCCACTCGACAAGCAACAGGCCTGCACACCACAGCAGCATCGTCGCCATCTTCATCGTCAAGCCATGATGATTGAACAACGATGACGAGAACATGCGCGATGTGAAGTCACAGAAAGTCGCAAAATCCGGAGCCCGGAACAATACCCAGCCGAAGTTGACAAGCAGGAACGTCACCAGCATCGCGACGAACTCGCGGAACGACGGCAACAAGCGGTCATGAGCAACAGTGTCCTTGTACTTGCTCGCCCCAAGCAGGACCAATGGGATGAACAATACAGCATGATACAAGCCCCACAAGACAAATGTCCAATCGGCGCCATGCCACAGGCCACTCAGAGCAAACACGATCAGCGTGTTGATGATCGTCCTGGCACGGCCACGACGACTGCCGCCCAGCGGGAAATAGACATACTGGGTGAACCAGTTCATCAGCGTGATGTGCCAGCGACGCCAGAACTCACGGACGTTGCGAGAGAAATAAGGCACCCTAAAGTTTGTCGTCAGCCTGAAACCGAACAACTTGGCACAGCCGATGGCGATATCGCTGTAACCCGAGAAGTCGGCATAGATCTGGAAAGTGAATAGCAACGAAGCGACAAACAACATCAAGCCAGTCGCGTCATTCATGCTGTCCCACAGCTGGTTAACAACCTCGGCGCAACCGTCGGCAATGATCAGTTTCTTGAAGAAGCCCCACAGCATCTGCCGCAAGCCGTCCACAGCCCTAGCGTAGTCAAAGGTGCGCTCACGCTGCATCTGAGGCAAGAGATTGGTAGCACGCTCGATGGGACCAGCAACCAGCTGCGGGAAGAAGCTGATGAAAGAGAAGAAGGCCACCACGTCCCGCGTTGGTTCTATCCTGCGGGCATATACGTCAATCGAATAGCTGAGCGCCTGAAAAGTGTAGAAACTGATGCCAACAGGCAGGATGATGTGCATCGTCGGCCAGTCCACTGTGATGCCGAACACACCAAGCGTCGATGCCAAACTATCGACAAAGAAGTTGAAATACTTGAACGCCGCCAGGATGCCAAGATTGAGTACGATGTTGACAGCGCTAATCGACCGTTGTACCAACCGCTGGCCTTCATATCGCTGAATAAGCAGACCACTGACAAAGCTGCTTGCCGAGGTAATGACAATCAGGATGAGGAAACGCCAATCCCACCAGCCATAAAATACATAACTCGCCACGAGGATGAGCAGATTCTGCCACCTCAACTTCTTGAACACAAACCAGTAGAGCAGAAACACTACTGGAAGGAAGATCATGAATGTGAACGAGTTAAAAAGCATCGCTGGATGTCTCCTAGAAACGGTATTTCATAAAACAAGGGGCATGCTCATTACGGCATACCCCCTGAACTGTTTCTTCTAGTAGAAAGTAGCCGCAGTTACTTAATAATCATAACCGTGGCCTGGGATGTACCCGTCGTTGCCGGGAGAGCTCCTTGAGCAGCATAGATGTTATATACACCCGTTGCTACACGCTCACCATTGGCATCACTGCCATCCCACAAAACGCCGCCAGTAACGGGGCCAAACTGTGCCACAACTGCGCCCGTACGATCAGTAATCGTCACATAGGAGTTCTCCATGAGACCAGTAATCTTGATCATACCCGTATAGTCAGGCTCAACAGGGTTGGGGAAGGCATAGACATTATCAAAGCTAAGCGCAGGAGCATCACCATAAGAGATATACTCGGCAAAGCCATTATCGGTAAAGATGTAAACGCGGTCGTTCACCGTATCACACTCTACGCTGTAAACCATGTCGCTGGGGATATCACTGTTCTCTATGGTGAAGTGGTTATAGACCTCACTACCATCAGGAGATACAAAATACAAGCCGTTGTTGCTGGCAATCCACTTATTGTTATCACGATCAACACCGATGTCATATACAGTGTAGCTCTCGCACAGGAAGCCTTTACCCTCGCTAAACTTGCTTGCATAGGGACGGACAGCATGAGGCATCTCTTCAAACATATGATCAGGATCAATCACGAACAAGCCAGCGTTGTGACCGACCCAAACGAGGCCTTCTCTATCCTCTTCAAGAACAGTCAAATTGACCCAGTCAACTCGCTTATTGTTCTGGTCAATAAAGTGGTCGATGCTCACTAATTGATAATTGTCTACGGTAGGATCCTCGTTACCGTTGTCCCAGCACAGGATATGTCCGATTGCCATACCCGAAGGATAATCACCATCGGTGAAGATTTTGAGATTATTCTTGCGCGACACAATGAAATGCGAACGTTGCATCGAGTTGGTATTGAGCATCAGCAAGCCCGTCGGTACAAACCAGTCGGTCTTAGCAACTGTTGTCTTGGCAACTTTATCCTTAGTAAGCACTACACAAGGATTGGCTGCTGCACCGTAAGAACTAACTACCCACAAGTTACCATATTTATCAAATGCCGGGGTCGGCTTGGTGTTGTTGATCAAAGAATTGTTTTTCGTGTAATTGGTAACTCTCACGTCATCCACCACCTTGTTGATACCACCACTCCATCCGGCACGAACATACATGTGGGGGTCAATGGGATTGAACTCAAAAGCGTATCCTGCACCTGAAGACGTGTAGGCCGTAGCATCTGCCCAGTTCATACCATCATAGGTATTGATAACATTTGCCACAGTCGTTCCTGACATATTAGTAACCTTGTTAGGACCAGAAACTCCGACATATAGTTTATTGAGATCACCATTGTAACGCAGCCAGTAAGGAGCATCAGTAGTCAATGAGTTAATCTTGTGATAATCGGTGCTACCATTGATGTGCAAGCCATTGGCATCAGTAACCCAGACAGTACCGTCACCCAACGGGTCAGAACTCATAAATACTGATCCTTGATTCCAAGACGTTGTTCCTTCTGGATTGATTAAATAACAGTTACCAAAATAAGCATAAAATCCAGCCGATGCCTTCTGAACTACGGTTACTGTCACATTACCAACGATTTGTGAACCAGCCACAGGAGTACCACTTGAAAAATCTAATTTAATTACGCCGCTGGAATTTGCGCCATAAAGCAAAACAGAGTGGTCATCTACTGGACACATCTTCCTATTGGCATAGGAACCTTGTACGTTCTGATAATTCTTAACTGGATCTGTTTCACCAGGAGCGCCCCAGTAGCACTTATTATTGGACAGCATTACCAAAAAATCACCCATAGGGCATACCGAATTGATGAGGATACTTTGACCCAGGTCATAGTTCCTGATCACTTTTAAGGTTTGCTCATCGATAGTAACATAACCATAACCTACAGTCACATATGCAATTCCATTACCGAAAGTGATATCCCTGATTTCCTTTCCAGCATAGGTGTTTAATTCGTTGTTACTTAACGTATAATTGTGAACAACGGATATCATGTTCTTGATATTGGGAATGTTTGTTACCTTTCCCGTGGCATCAATGACATCAATATTGGAGTTGGTATAAGCCACAAAGAGCAACCTTTTCTCCCAGTCGTAATAAAGCTGAGAAATTCTGTTGTCGGACAAGAGGTTCTGCTTGTTCAGCGCTTCGGTGATGCCCGTATCCTTATGATAGCAGAAAAGATGATTACTGTTCAAGTAATAAACCTTATCACCAGCATCATAGACGTTCTGCATCTTAGAAGACACATAGTAGTTATGCATTTTCCACGTACTGGCATTGGCACTAAAGACCGCCATCAGCAGAAGCATCACAGAGAAAATCAGATGTTTTTTTATCATATCCATTTAGTTTAAATTATTTTCAAACGTAATAACATATTGATTCTCAGTAAGATGTGCGCATCTTTCGCACAAAACCCACTGAATCAAATGCCAAAGGTATAAAATAATAACGAGAAATTGCCTTTTTTTGCTTGAATAAGATGTTGAAAACTTTCTTAAAATTTGCAAATTCACAAACTGTTGAGGGCAAGAACCAAAACAATCTTATGGTTCCTGCCCTCAACGGTTTATGTAGTAACTTGCACTTATTGCTGTGTATCAACGGCTGCTGCAGCCTCAACCCATTTCTTGACCTCGTCAACCACGGGCACCTTATAGCCCAATTTGTACTTCTTGTTGATGTCAAGCAAGTCCTGGAAGAGTTTGCCTGGTTTCTCAAGAGCGCCTAAAGCGGCTACAGTGAGGAAACCAGCCTTCTGGATGGGAGCTACCCACTCCTCGGGGATACCCAAGGCGGTAAATGCCTCGACTTTGTCACGGGCAGGCACTTTCTCAGGGCGCATCTGGGGGAACAAGAGCACGTCCTGAATGTAGCTGTTACCCGTCATGAGCATTACCAGGCGGTCGATACCAATACCAATACCGCTCGTGGGGGGCATGCCATATTGCAGCGCACGCAGGAAGTCCTGATCAATGATCATCGCCTCGTCATCACCCTTGTCGGCAAGGCGCATCTGCTCCTTGAAGCGTTCTTCCTGGTCGATGGGATCGTTCAACTCGCTATAGGCATTGGCAAGCTCCTTGCCGTTGACCATCAGCTCAAAGCGCTCGGTCAGGCCAGGCTTGCTGCGATGCATCTTAGTCAGGGGCGACATCTCGACGGGATAGTCAATGATGAAAGTGGGTTGGATGAATGTGCCCTCGCAGAACTCACCGAAGATTTCATCAATCAGTTTGCCCTTGCCCATCGTGTCATCGGTCTCAAGCTTCAACTCCTTGCAGACCTCACGGATCTCGTCCTCGGTCTTACCCTCCAGGTCATAACCGGTCTTCTCCTTGATAGCGTCAAGGATGGGCAGACGGCGGTAAGGAGCCTTGAAGCTAATCACCTGGCCGTCAATCTCGGTCTCAGGTTTACCGTTGACAGCGATACAGATCGTCTCCAGCAACTGCTCGGTGAAGGACATCATCCAGTTGTAGTCCTTGTACTGAACGTACAGCTCCATGCAGGTGAACTCGGGATTATGATTACGATCCATACCCTCGTTGCGGAAGTTCTTGCCAATCTCAGACACACCTTCAAAGCCACCCACAATCAGGCGCTTGAGATAGAGCTCGGTAGCAATGCGCATGTACATGGGGATGTTCAAAGCATTAAAGTGTGTAACGAACGGACGTGCCGTTGCGCCACCAGCGATGGCCTGCAAGGTCGGAGTCTCGACCTCGGTGTAACCGGCATCGTCAAGCACCTGGCGCATGGTCTTCACGACCAAGGCACGCTTCAAGAAAGTATCCTTTACACCGGCATTCACTACCAGGTCAACGTAGCGCTGACGGTAGCGAAGTTCGGGATCCTCAAATGCGTCATATGTCACGCCGTCTTTCTGCTTCACCACGGGCAGCGGCTTGAGCGACTTGCTCAGTAGTTTGAGCGACTGGGCATGGACGCTGATTTCGCCCGTCTGCGTGCGGAAAACATATCCCTCCACGCCGACGAAGTCACCCATGTCGAGCAGCTTCTTGAACACGACGTTATAAAGGTCCTTGTTCTCGTCAGGACACAAGTCGTCACGGCTCACATATACCTGCACACGACCTCTTGAATCCTGCAGTTCAAAGAACGATGCTTTACCCATAATGCGGCGGTTCATCATGCGGCCTGCGATGCTCACCTGTCGCGGCTCTGCATCATCACTGAAGTTGGCCAGAATATCGTCACTGTAAGCGTTCACCACATACTCGGCGGCGGGATAAGGGTTGATGCCCATTGCCTTGAGCTGCTCCAGACTATTACGGCGGATAATCTCTTGTTCACTTAGTTCAAGTACATTCATTTTTTACCCAATTATTTGATGTTGTTATGTTCAAAAGTGCAAAGGTAGTAAAAATAGTCTTTACTTGCTACCAAGAGGTTATAAGATTTTACTTTCTAGAGTCATTACTACCACAAGAGAGCTGATTGACTAAAGCCTTATCTCGCCCTCGAAGACGATGGTGGCGGGGCCGGTGAGATAGACGTGACCGTCGGCTTCGTTCCAGTGGATGTCGAGGGTGCCGCCATCCATAATGACGTGAGAACGGCGACCTGCACGGCCAGTGACGGCTGCAGCGACGGCGGTGGCGCAGGCTCCAGTGCCACAGGCCATAGTGATGCCGCTGCCGCGTTCCCAGACGCGCACGCGGATGCCGTCATCACGCACCTGGGCAAACTCAATATTGCAACGCTCGGGAAAACTGGTATGGCGCTCAAGAATGGGACCACTTGAGGCGACATCTACAGCATCGATATTGTCGACAAAGATGACGTAGTGTGGATTGCCCATCGAGACAAATACGCCATCGAGCAAAGGCTCGTCAACGCGCTGGAACAAGGCAGAATCTTCCAGCACTGGAGCCAGCATATCTACCGTGACAGACTCAACATTACCATCGTCACCGACAACCAGTTCTAGCGTCTTGATACCCGATGCTGTCTTCAGGCGGATACTACGTTTATCGGTCAAGCCACGTTCATAGACATACTTGCCGATGCATCGACTGGCGTTACCGCACATGAGGCCCTCGGAGCCATCGGCATTGAAAATGCGCATCGTGAAATCAGCATCAGGGGTGCCACTGCGACCGATAAGCACCAGCCCGTCGCTACCGATGCCGAAGTGCTGCCGGCTCCATGCGACAGCCAGCGCTTTGGGGTCATCAATAGGGAACTGCTCGGTGTCAACAAAGATGTAATCGTTCCCGACACCATGCATCTTGATAAAATGTATCGTCTTGTTCATCTTGTATTATAAATAAGGTCTGCAAATATAGTAAATATTCAGAAAATGCAGTAACTAGGCGGCGATTTATTCGCACTATAATCCTTAAATCATTTCAAGACAACGGCTAAATATGACTTTGGCCGTTGCATTGACCGGCATGGCACGCAATGCAAGAAGATTGAAGTACTCAAACAAGATCACGGAAGCGACGATCTGCTCCCGCTGTGGATCGCCGACATGGACTTTGCCGTGTGCCCCGAGATCACCGAGACGCTGGTACATCTGGCCAAGAAACACGGTGTCATTGTGTTATCGGACGAAATCTTCGGCGACCTGATGCTCTATGGCCACAAGCACACCCCGATAGCCACCGTCGGCGAGGAAGCTACCGTCAAGGAGTTAAAGTAAACTTGAACTCAACACCCTCAAGACAGAGGCTGTGCCATCATTCCAAGCCTGTAATGATACAGGAACGAATGATGGCACAGCCTTATTAGATAAAATGAGTATCTGTCTTTTAGTTTGATTGGGTGACATATCAGATGCCCGGCTTTTTCTTGCCCAGCATCCAGGGGAAATAGCGCTCAATGATCAAAGCAATCGGATAGAGGATGACCATAACGGCAAAGCCGACTGCAAATTTCCATAAAATGGTCTCATCCATGGCACCGGCGCCGAAAATTTTGGATACCAGTATCTTGAAGACACCGATGAGATAATTCTGAAGTCCAAGGAAGGTGATGCCGGTGATCGCAACATTACGGGCAACCTTGCTGGGTCCATAACGGTTCTCAAGCCACTTGCATAGGGCGACATAGAGGGGGATGAACAGGATGGCAGCTTCGGGAGCAAGGACATAGGCCAAGTCAGCATTCATCCTTACCGGTGCGATGATGAGGAATGCCATGCCAACGACGGCACACACCACCATCAGCGCCACTGGGAGCGGGCGACTCTTGTTATCCAAGCGCTTGGTTCTCGTGTAAGTAAAGCGGTCCACCAGTTCCTTGCAGCAGTTGCCGAAGGCATACAGCGGCATATAAAGCAGCGCGCGGTCAAAGTTCCAATAATGGAACACCTCCAAGTCGGGCAAGACGAGCAACGACAGGCACAACAATACCGACACGACAAGTGGCCAGTAGCCGCTCAAATAGCGGCGGATAGGATAGTAGATGATCTGCAACGTGAACATCGTCGCCAGGAACCAGAAGGGCGCCACAACGACATCGGGCTGGCCCGTGATAAACTGCTTCAACGGGATGAGGGGGTCGATGGCCATCTCCTCAGGTCCAGCCATGCGCCGACCGACAATGAGCCACAGCGCATAAAAAACGATGAAGAATGTAGTGTAAGGAATCAGAATCTTACGTGCCCTGCGTTGGAGGAATGTGAAGAAATTCTGCTCCTTGGCCACCTTGAACAGGTATCCGGCTGCAAAGAAGAACATCGGCATGCCCACGTAAATAAGCCCAACCTCATGGGCTGGGTTATAGCGAGGCGGCGTGTGATGGAATACCACCAACGACATCGCGATAAACTTCATATAGTCAAGCCAGGCCTGTCGATTCATTCTAAGCTTTAGGTTTTAGGCTTTAGGTGCTAGGCGTCGGGTCACACTGTTCCTAACACCTAACACCTAATGAATGTCTAAAGCCTATACGTTTCAGTCAATTATGTCGAAGCCCGTGTAGCGCTGCAGGGCAGCGGGGATGCGGATGCCCTCGGGCGTCTGGTTATTCTCCAGCAGAGCGGCAACGATGCGCGGCAACGCCAAAGCCGAACCATTGAGAGTGTGGCACAGATGGGTCTTCTTGTCGTCACCACGATAGCGGCACTTGAGGCGGTTAGCCTGGTAGGTCTCGAAGTTGGAGACGCTGCTCACCTCGAGCCAGCGCTGCTGGGCGGCGGACCACACCTCAAAGTCAAAGGTGATGGCACTGGTGAAACTCATGTCACCACCACACAGGCGCAGGATGTGCCAGGGCAATTCGAGCTTCTCGAGCAACCCCTGAACATGGTCCTTCATCTCCTCGAGGGCAGCATAGGAATCCTCGGGACGCTCGATGCGGACGATCTCCACCTTGTCGAACTGATGCAAACGATTCAGACCACGCACGTCCTTGCCATAGGAGCCAGCCTCACGACGGAAACAAGCCGAGAAAGCACAATTCTTCTTGGGCAGTTCATCCTGCGGGATGATGACGTCACGGTACATATTGGTCACGGGCACCTCGGCGGTGGGAATGAGGTAGAAGTTGTCCACCTGGCAGTGGTACATCTGGCCCTCCTTATCGGGCAACTGGCCTGTTCCCAGACCTGAAGCCTCATTGACCACAAAGGGAGGCTCAATCTCTACGTAGCCAGCCTTGCCAGCCTCGTCGAGGAAGAACTGGACCAGGGCACGCTGCAGGCGTGCGCCCTTACCCACATAGACGGGGAAACCTGCTCGGGTGATCTTCACACCCAGGTCAAAGTCAATAAGGTGATACTTCTTGGCCAGGTCCCAGTGAGGCAGCGCATCCTCGGGCAGATCGGGCATCTTGCCGCCCGTCTTCTCTACCACGTTGTCCTCGGCGGTTTTTCCCTCGGGGACACCGCTGTAAGGCACATTGGGAACGCTCAGCAAGATCTGGTTGATCTCGTCCTGTGCAGCACTCAGGTTATCGTCAATCGCCTTGTTGGCGGTCTTGAGTTCAGCCACCTGGGCTTTCACATTCTCGGCCTCGTCACGGTTGCCCTGTTTCATGAGGGCACCGATCTGTGCAGCCATCTTATTGAGTACAGCGGCGTTGTCGTCGCGTTGTTTCTGCAGTGCACGGCGCTGCTTGTCCAGTTCCACGATGCGCATGATGGGCTCGCGGCCATCAAACTGCTTAATGGCGAGGCGGCGAATCACATCCTCGGGATCCTGGTTGATAAGTTGTAATGTCAGCATTTTAGTTTTTAGTCCTTAGTCGCTAGTTACTAGTCGCTAGTCATTAGTTACCAGTCGCTAGTTTTATACTCTGGTTGTTTTGTTGTTTAGTTTGCGGATAACAATTCCTTGACTTTGGCACTGATGGCGCGTCCCTCGGCACGTCCGGCAAGCTGCTTGGTAGCGATGCCCATCACCTTGCCCATGTCCTTCATGCTGGTTGCGCCAGTCTGCTCAATCACCTGCTTGATGTGGGCCGTGAGCTCTTCATCAGTCATCTGCTTGGGCAGGAATTCCTCGATGACAGCAGCCTGCAGCAGTTCCACATCGGCCAGATCCTGACGGTTCTGGTCGATGTAAATCTGTGCACTCTCCTTGCGCTGCTTGGCCATGCGGACGAGCACCTTCAAGGCATTCTCGTCGCTCACCTCGCCATTATTGCCAGGAGCCGTCTTAATGAGAAGAAACTCGGCCTTGATACCCCTGAGGGCCTCCAGGCGTCCCTTGTCATGAGCCTTCATAGCCTCCTTGATGCCATTGTTGACTTGATCAAAAATGCTCATGTCGGTATCCTCCCTGCTTATTCGCCAAAGTTGATGGTCTGCTGAGAGTCGCCAGTGCTGCGCTTGGTAGTAGCTTTGGGAACCTCAACAGGTTTCTCGTGGCTTGCCGCCTGCTGACGCTCCTTAACCTGGTTGCGGAAATCAGGCTTGCGGCCAAAGGTGGGCGATTTCTCAATCATGTCAATGACATCATCATCGTCCATCTGATCGGGCGAGAGCACAAAGTAGCGTGCACTCAGCTGCTTGAGCGTCAGTTCGCTGATGGCTTTGTCACCATACTCTTGTTTAAGACGATCGGTTTCGGACATCTTAGGTTCTGCAGTCACGGGCTCACGCCTAGAAGTTGTCGGAATCCTCGACATCTCAGATTCCCTATCCAACGATACGTTGAATCCCGAAGCCAGCACGGTCACCTTGATCTGGTCCTCGAGCGAGTTGTCAAATGCCATACCCCAGATGACGTCAACCTCCTTGTCGAAGTTGGCCATGAACTCCTGAATCTCGTTCATCTCATCCATCAGCAAGGGAGCCTCGCTATTGGGATTATAATAGAAGTTCATCAAGATCTTCTGTGAGCCATAGACGTCACGATTCTTGAGCAGCGGCGACTCCAAGGCATTTTCGATGGCCTTGGTCACACGACGCTCACCCGTGCCATAGCCTGAACTGATGATGGCAGCGCCACCCTCGCGCAATGTGGTATTCACATCGTTGAAGTCCAGGTTGATCTTACCCTTGACAGTGATCAGGTCGCTGATGCTGCGAGCTGCGATCGTGAGTGTGTCATCAGCCTTGCCGAATGCATTGGTGAAGTCCAAGTCCTTGTAGATCTCGGTCAGTCGCTGATTATTGATGATGAGCAACGCATCGACATACTTGCTCATCTCGTCGGCACCGGCAAGAGCCTTGAGAATCTTCCTTGGACCCTCAAAGAGGAAAGGAATTGTCACGATACCGATGGTGAGGACACCCTTCTGGTGGGCAATACGAGCCACAACCGGTGCAGCACCAGTACCCGTACCGCCACCCATACCAGCGGTGATGAACACCATCTTAGTATCATCATCAAAGAGGGCTGCGATCTCGTTCTCGCTTTCTTCTGCCGCCCGTCTTGCTATCTCGGGCACATTGCCTGCACCCAGTCCATGAGTTGTGTTCGGTCCCAGCAGCACACGGTTAGGAACTGGAGACTCGTTGAGCTGCTGTCGGTCGGTATTGAGTACCACAAACGAGACACCCTCGATGTTCTGCATATACATGTGGTTGATGGCATTGTTACCGCCACCACCGACACCCATCACCTTGATAATGGTCATCGGCTTGTCCTTGTCCTGGAAACCCGAGTTCTTGTCCAGCGTTGACAGAATGTCATTGCCTGTTGCGCGCGAACTCTGGTCATTCCCACTGAAATTGATTTTCTGATTCTCGTCCATATTGTGTTTATTTTATTTTAGTCTGAATAATTGAGTTCTTCACGCTATTTACTGGTCGTCATCATCCTCCTCGGCATCCTCAGAGATCAACGTAGTGAGACGACGCCTCCAGGCGGCCAACTTGCCCTCTTTCTTAGGTTGTTTTTCCCTGCCAGGGTTCTTAGACTGCCTGGGCTGCTCAGGAATATCCCTACTAGGCTGATGGTCCATAACGGGACCTACTGACATCGAATCAAGTTCCACACAGGTCTCGCCTTCGCCGATACGCTCGGCTGCAGCAGCCAGCAACGAGAAGATTTCAATATACTCCATGCGATTGATATCGCTATTGAGGATATTGAGGGTGAGCGGGTTCTGACCCAAACGCACATTGATCTTGAGCGTATCCTCAAGTTTCTGCTTGAGTCCACCCATGTGGGCACAACCACCGATCAGGACAATGCTCTTGATCTCATCGGACGACACACCAGCATCGGCAAGCTGCTGATTGATATTGGCAATAATCTCGCCAGTGCGTGCGCTGATGTAGTTAGCAGCCTCGCGGGCAGAAACGCTCTCGATGACAACGTCGCTCGCATTGACGGGGTCGAGAGGATTGTTGATATTCTTCTTGACATTCTCGGCGGTCTCTTCCATCACATTGAGGCCGATCATCACGTCGCGCGTCAAGTTGCGACCACCCAGGGGCAGCGTGTTCAGGTAGACCAGCACCTTGTTCTTGTAGATGGCCACCGTTGTGGTCTCAGCGCCCATATCCACCAGCATACAGCCCAACTCACGGTCACTGACACTGAGAATCTGCTCTCCTACTGCCAGCGGGGTAACGATATAGTCCTTGACGGGAATGTTCATTGTCATCACACGATTGAGGTTCAGCTTCAACGAGGGCTTAGCCACAATCAGGTTCACCAATATCTTGATTGATGAGCCGAATTGCCCTACGGGGTTGGGGGTCATCACTTTGTCCACATAATAGGCACGGGGTACAATATCCACAGTATCAAGGTTGCGGATCGGGGTGCTAGTGGCATCCTTGATGATGCGGTCGATGAGCTCATGGGTAATGGCCTCGGTAGACCCGACGCTGCGGTTCACTTCACTCACGATGCTGTGCAGCGACCTACCACTGACACCCAGATAAACCTGAGTAACGCGACCGTTAATCATGCCTTCAAGATTCTTGATGATACGCGTGCAGCTGTTCTTGATATTCTCGACATTCTGGACAATGCCGTAGCGCACACTGTTCAAGTGCTCTTCTTTCTGCAGGTACTTGACACTAATGTATCCAGCCGAAGTCTTCTCGGCGATAGCACCAACAATTTTAGAACTTCCGATTTCAAGTGCTACGATATATTGTTTCTTTTCCATAAAAATGACTGTTATGTTTTATTATTCTAGTTTTTAATTTTGATTATCTCCTGATTTCGCTTAGTTAGGTTTCTTGTTACTTCCGGTGTCAGGTTTCTTGTTATCAGCGCTTGGGGCTGTAGTGCCTGCATCGGGAGTGTCATCCTGTTTCTTGTTGTCTCCACTCGCTGACTGAGACTTCAACGTCATGTCCATCGTCTGGACATCGGGAGCCTGCTCATCATCTTTGGGGTCATAGGGCATGGGCTGGGTGACAGCCTTGATGCGCCGGGTTGCCACAATCTGATGGTCCCATTTCACCGAGATGGTGTCAAAGGCATCCCATCCCCTCTTGGGCATCACTTCGCGATAGAACAGTTTGAGCTTAGCAAACTTGTTCTCGAAGTCCCTTACATTGCCCATATTGATGACATGACCGCTGATCTGGGGCACAATGATGATATTGTTAGTATCTCTCATGCAGTACATCGTCACCAATGAGTTAAGCACAGAGTCGGACGACACATAGTCGATGAGCGGCAACAGTCGTGTGGCAGGGTACTTGCGTGTGAAATGGCCCTGGACCACGGGGACATCACTATGATAGTAAAGCGATGCATCCATGTGCTTGCCGGCACGGTTGACGTAATAGGAATTATCACCGTCAAACACGCGCAACACAGGCAGCAGCTGGCTTACACGAATCAGCAACCGTCCGTTCTGGCACTTCACGATGTCGGCAAACTCAAGGTATGGCGACTTGCTGAGTGCCTCCTCAACAGATGACGCATTGATCTGGGACATGGGCTTGCCCTTGAAGTTCAAGCCTTGATGCTCCAGGTCACTGAGCACGCCTTGAGGAGTGACAAACGAGGTGCTGTCAGCATTGATGACCTGTACCTCAACCGAGGTGCAGAGCTCACCCTGTGACTTGTATCGCGCCCACAGGACACCTGCGGACAGCGCTACCGCCATCACGATGAGTATTGTATTTTGTATCAGTCGTTTCAACGCTTTTGCTTCTTGTATTCAACGCATATTTCAGGCAGCAGATTGGCGATGTCGCCGGCACCCGCTGTCAATAAGACGTCAAAATTACTCAATTTTATTGACTTAATCAAATTTTCTTTCGAGTAAATGCATTTTTTAGTACTTGTTACCTTTTCAAGCAGCATTTCGCTCGATACGCCGGGAATAGGTTCCTCACGTGCAGGGTAAATGGGCAGCAGGATGACCTCGTCGGCCAGCGACAACGCCTCGGCAAACCCTGCCGCGAAGTCACGGGTGCGGGTGTAAAGGTGGGGCTGGAAGATCACGGTCAACTGCCTGCCAGGATACAGGTCGCGCACCGATGAGATGCTTGCACGCAATTCACCAGGATGGTGGGCATAATCATCAATCATCACCCTGCCCTGCTCTCCCGGCTCCTTGAGCCAGAACTCGAAACGGCGCTTTGGACCCATGAACGAAGCCATGGCCTGGCGTATGGCCTCAAAGGGCACCTCGATCAACCGGCAAGCCGCCATAGCGGCAATGCCATTCTCGATATTGATGTCGACAGGGACACCGAGCATGATGTCATTCACGGTTTCCCAGGGCGTAACCAGGTCAAAGGTGATTTCACCGTCACCCTTGCGAATGTTTGCAGCATGGAAATCGCCCTCGTCACGGCCATAGGTATAAATCTTGACACCCTCCTGGACGCGAGGCTTCAACGCCAGCCCAGTGTGAATGATCAGCGAACCAGTGGGTTGGATCAGTTCAGTAAAATGGGCAAAGCCCTCCAGGTAATTCTCGGGCGTACCATAGATGTCCAAGTGGTCGGGGTCGGTCGAGGTAATCACGGCAATATAGGGCCGCAAGTGATGGAACGAACGGTCAAACTCATCGGCCTCAATGACCGAATAGGGGCTGGAATCCGACAGCAGGAAATTGCTGTTATAGTTGCGCAGCACACCGCCCAGGAAAGCGTTGCAGCCGATGCCCGAACTGTGCAGGATGTGGGCTGCCATGCTCGACGTCGTGGTCTTGCCGTGAGTTCCGGCAAAACACAATCCCTTGCTGTGCCTGGTCACAACACCTAACAACGCAGCACGCTTGACAACTTCAAAACCGTGTTCGCGGAAGTAGGTCAAACCCTTGTGCGTAGCGGGCACAGCAGGCGTATAGACCACAAGTGTACGCTCGGGGTTACGGCAATAGTCAGGGATCAAGTCCACATCCTCATCAAAGTCGATATGGACACCTTCCTGTTGCAGGGCATGGGTCAGGTCACTGGGGGTACGGTCATATCCCGCAATACGTTTCCCCTGTGCGAGGAAATAGCGCTCTAGGGCAGCCATACCGATGCCACCTGCGCCCACGAAATATAGTGAATCAAACTCCTTCATTTTTTCCTAAATTTTGAATTATTAGTAACTGATTTATTGAATTATACGTTATCGTCCAATGATTTTTGCCACCTCGTCAACGATGCGCTCGGCTGCATCATGCAGGGCCATCTTGGAGACATTCTCGCCCAGCGTTGCGATGCGTTCACTGTCGGTGACAGTGGCAAGCATCATGTCCACCAGTTGTGACGAGGCGTCGGCATCACTCACCATCATGGCAGCATCACGGTTAACCAGGGCGAGGGCGTTCTTGGTCTGGTGGTCCTCGGCAACATTAGGTGAGGGCACCAGAATGGTCGCCTTACCCAGCAACTGCAACTCCGAGATGGAGCTGGCACCAGCACGCGACACGACCAGATCGGCTGCACGGTAAGCCATATCCATATTGCTGATAAAGGGCATCTGAATCACATTCTTTACGCCCGACGCTTCAAGGGCTTCGCGGGTCTCACTGTCATAAAGTTTTCCCGTCTGCCAGATAACCTGGATGTCACTTGCCTTGCCAATCTTCTCCAAACCGTCCATGATGGCATGATTGATGGTGCGGGCTCCCAAGCTGCCACCGATAATGAGGACCGTCTTCTTGTTGGGGTCAACACCCATCGCCTGACGAGCCTGTTCGGGCGAGGCAGCACACTCCAGCAGATTGCGCCTGACAGGATTGCCCGTGAGCACAATCTTGTCTGCAGGGAAGAAACGCTCCATCCCCTCATAGGCGACACAGATGCAGTCGGCCTTGGCGGCAAGCAGTTTGTTGGTCACGCCAGCATAGGAGTTCTGCTCCTGCAACAAGGTGGGAATGCCCTGTTTCTGAGCCTCTTTGAGCATCGGTCCACTGGCATAGCCACCCACGCCGATGGCGATAGCGGGCTTGAAATCCTTGAGGATTTTCTTGGCCAGTTTCATACTCTTGAACAAGCGGTACAGGACCTTGAAATTGCGCAACAAGTGGCTACGGTCGAAGCCGCTCACAGGCAGCCCGACGATATTGTAACCGGCAGCAGGCACCTTCTCCATTTCCATACGGCCCTGGGCACCCACAAACAGGATATTAGCCTCGGGATAACGACGGCGAATCTCGTTGGCGATGGATAATGCGGGGAAGATGTGTCCTCCCGTTCCGCCGCCACTGACGAGCACATTGAATAGTTGTTTATTTCCAGACATTTCTAGCAGGTATTTCGGTTGGATTAACGGCATCAAGGCCCTCGATAATGGGGGTCTCATCGGCCTTATTCTTCTTATTTCCTTGATTGGCGATGGTGCGGCTGACACTCAACATCACGCCGAAGGCGATGCAGATAGCAAGCATTGACGAACCACCCTTAGAGATGAGCGGCAACGGCTGACCCGAAACGGGGAACAGCCCGACGTTGATGGCAATGTGGAACAACGCCTGGAACGTGATGTAGGACGCCATACCGATGACCAACAACGAGGGCAGCACACGCTTGCTGCGCCGCACAATCATTGCTGCACGGCCCAGCAGTGACAGGTATAGCAGTAGCACAAACAGGCCGCCCAGAAAACCTGTTTCCTCGACGATAATCGAGAAAATATAGTCACTGAACGCCAGCGGCAGACGGCTGCACTCGCGGGAACGGCCGATGCCGACACCCAGCATTCCGCCATGAGCCTGAGCCATGCGGGAGAACATCTCCTGCTGGTTCTCGGCCGTAATGGGTTTGTAAACCAGCGAGTCGCTATTCCACCATTTCATGAAACGACTCTTCCATGTACCGGTACGGTCAGTTCCATCGCCTTTCTTGTCGGCAACCGCCTCTTCCAGTTCTTGAGGAGACATCGCACCCGGAGTGCTGGCCTGCATCTCCTTGAAACTCTGCTCCTTTTCATCATTGTGGCTCTTGATAATAAAGAAACCTCCAGCCATCAGGATGAAACAAATGCCGACGATAAAAATCTTCTTAAACTTCGCTCCACCGATGAGCAGCATCGAGATACTGATGGCCATGAGCAGCAACGTATTGGTCAGACCGCTCTTGACCATTAGTCCGCCAAATACCAGCACAACAAAGCCAGCCCATATCAAGCCCTTGTTGGATATGTCCCTATTCTTCTGAGTCTTGGCGAAGATATAGGACAATAGGGTGACAATGGAGAGTTTGGCAAACTCGGCAGGCTGAATCGAGAAAACACCAGGTATGATGGGCATCGAACGGCGAGCACCATTGATGATCTCACCGAACTTCATCACATACAAGAGGCTGAAGACGGTTGCTAGCGCCAGCACAGGAACCATCATGTACAAAAACAGGGGGTTGTTATAATTGATACGGCGCAGCCAGAAGACCAGACCAGCACCAACAGCCAGAAAGGCACATTGCTTGATGACAGGCTTGTACAATCCCTGATCCAGAATTTCACGGCTCGACGCGCTGTAACTCTCCACGATAGAGATCACGACAAGCATGATGAAAATGCCCCAAATCCAGGGATCTCCATACTTCTGGGAAATCTCTTTATATCTATTCGGTTTTTGAATTTGCGACATGGGTAAAATAGTTGTGTTTCAAATAATTATAATTATTCTTCGGTTTTAAACTTCTTGACACACTCCTTGAACTGGTTGCCACGGTCGGCCATACCGTTGAACAGGTCAAAGCTGGCACAGCAAGGCGAGAGCAACACAGTGTGGCCCGGCTTGGCCAGCGAGCGGCACTTGTCCATACACTCAGGCATGCTGCGTGCATCGGTCACCACAGGCACCTTGCCATCGAAGAAGGCGTGCAACTTGTCATTGTCCACACCCAGGCAGACGATGGCTGTGACCTTCCTCTTGACCAGGGGCTCAATCTCGCTATAATCATTGCCCTTGTCAACACCTCCCAGGATGAGCACGCACGGCTCATTGACACTCTCGAGTGCATACCAGCAGGCATCCACATTGGTCGCCTTGCTGTCGTTAACATAGCGCACACCATTGACCGTGTCCACATACTCCAGACGATGGGGCACTGCCTCGAAGTCGGCGAGCGCCTCGCGGATGACGTCCTTGCGGATGTCAAACACCTGGGCAGACAATCCAGCCGCCATCGAGTTATAGACGTTGTGCAGTCCTTGCAACGACAACTCGTCACGGCCGATGTCCCAACGGTCACCGTCCACATTGAAGTTGAGCACTCCGTCATGAACCCAGGCTGCATTGTGCTCGTCATCGTCGGCAGTGAAGCTCAACAGACGCGACTCCAGATGATGGCGGTCGAGCTGCTCGGCAATGATGGGGTCATTTTTCCAGAAGATGAAAGAGTCCTCCCCCGTCTGGTTGCGCGTGATGCGGAACTTGGCAGCGGCATAGTTCTCCATCTTGTAATCGTACCGGTCCAGGTGGTCGGGCGTGATGTTGAGCAAGACGGCGACATTGGCCTTGAACTCATACATGTTGTCGAGCTGGAAACTGCTCAACTCGATGATATACACGTCATGGTGCTCGGTTGCCACCTGCAAAGCCAGGCTGCGGCCCACATT
>JAEEGL010595233.1_pt1 | contig 27224 bp, 14 predicted proteins | sample 9134231 | NCBI WGS metagenome assembly JAEEGL01 (sample SAMN16246548, study PRJNA631951) | gut metagenome | biome: gut microbiome; feature: rumen; material: fiber-attached | host: Bos | place: Iran: Karaj | collected 2018-10 | reverse complement strand
TGACTTTGAATCTAATAAGCTAGTATCAGAGCTAAGAGAATTCTTCTCTAAATATCATTTATATTCATCTGACTTTACAAATAACCTATTTGTTATTAGAAATGCTAAGGAAAAGTACTTAGAGTGGAAGAACGAATATGAAAGAGTAACCCTAGGTGGAAAAGAGCTAGAGGAGAATATTATTGCCCTAGATAATGATATTAATCATTTCCTAAAGCAATTTAAAACAACTGCGTTAAACACAGAAGAAATGATTGGTGAATTAAATACTCACCTTAGAAATCAAAATGATTTATTTGAAACATTAATGAAAAAGCGTGAGGAAAAGCAAGCCTTCATTGTTGAAAATGATTTAGAGAATGTACTTAATTTAAATATTAATTTAGATGATTTAAATCAAGAATTATCTAAGATTGATGATGAGCTAGCTGAGATTTCTAAATCTAAGAAGGTTCATATTAAAAGATATAATGAGCTTCAGGAATTACAATCATATGTTGATTCGCTTTATGAAAAGCGTGCAGCTTTACAGGCTGATTATAATTCATTAAATGAGGAATATCGTTTAATTAAGCTTTCACATAAGTTCTTAATCGAGTCACAGGAATCACTATTAGAACGTTATGTTAAGCCAATGAAGGATTCAATTAATAAGTATATGAAAACTATACTTAAGAATGAAAATGAGTATAATATCGATTCTTCATTTAAATTCAAATTTAAGACAAATGATGGCTTAAGAGATATTAAGGAATATTCAAAGGGATATCAAGGTATTATTTCGCTTTGTATGAGACTTGCCTTAATAGACTGTCTATATCCAAAGGAAAAGCCATTTATTATACTTGATGATCCATTCTCAAGCTTTGACTCTGAGAAATTAAATCTATCACTTGATTTAATTAAAAAGATATCAAGTAATTATCAAATAATTTATTATACTTGTCATGATTCAAGAGAGATTAAATAGGAGTAGTAAAATGATTTATAAAAAAATTAAAGAAAAATATATTGATGAAATAGATTCTAATGTAGTTATATATGAGCATGTTAAAACACATGCGAAAATATGTACTATGAAAAACGAGGATGATAATAAGGTATTTTCAATTGCCTTTAGAACACCTCCAATTAATTCAACAGGCTTAACTCATATATTAGAGCACTCTGTATTATGTGGCTCTAAGAATTATCCTGTTAAGGATCCATTTGTTGAATTAATTAAGGGATCACTTAATACATTCTTAAATGCATTTACATTCGCAGATAAGACAATGTATCCAGTTGCCTCTAAAAATATTAAGGACTTTAGAAATCTAGTTCATGTATATTTAGATGCCGTATTCTATCCAAATATTTATAATCATGAAGAAATATTTATGCAAGAGGGCTGGCATTATGAAATAAAGGATGAAAAGGATCCTATTATTTATAATGGTGTTGTATATAATGAAATGAAGGGTGCATTCTCTGACCCAACACAAATATTATATAGAAGTGTTACTCATTCATTATTCCCAGATAATGCATACGGCTTCGAATCAGGAGGAGATCCTAAATATATTCCTGATCTAACTTATGATGAATTTATTAATTTCCATAAGAAATATTATTCTCCATCTAATTCATATATTTTCTTATATGGTAATTTAGATATGGAAAGTGAATTAAAGTGGATTGATGAAGAATATTTAAGTTCATTTGATTATGTTGAATTTGATACTGAAATTAAAGATCAAGCTCCATTTAAAAAGCCTATCTACGTTGAAGAAAAGTATGAGGTTACATGTGACTTAAAGGATAAGGCATACCTATCTTATAATGTTGTATTCCCATCAACATTAGATACAAAGCTAATGATCGCATCACAAGTATTATTAACTGCATTATTTGATGTTACTGGAGCCCCACTAAAGGAAGCTTTAATTAAGGCAAATATTGCAAAGGCAATAGATACTTTCTTTGATGAAGAAATAAAGATGCCAGTATTATCAATAAACGCATCTGGTGCGAATATAGAAAATCAAGATAAGTTTATTAAGACTATTGATGATGAATTAAATAATATTTTAGCTAAAGGCTTAGATAAGGAAACTATTTTATCTATTTTAAATCACGCTGAATTTGAAAATAGAGAAAAGAATTTCTCAGCAAGAATGCCAAAGGGCTTATCTATTCAAATCGCATCACTTGCATCATGGCTATATGATGATAATTCAGAATTCTCAAAGCTTGAAATATTAAAATACTATGATGAGCTAAAGGAAGATTTAAAGGGCGATTATTTTGAAAATATAATTAAAAAATATATTTTAAATAATAACCATAAATCATATGTATCTTTAGTTCCAACATTTGATTCAAATTCAAAGGATAAGCTTGAGCTTGAAAACAAGCTAAAGGCTTATAAGAATTCATTATCTAAGGATGAATTAAAGAAGCTAATAGATAAGAATATCGCATTAAGTGAATATCAATCAAAGGTAGATACTAAAGAGAATTTAGATAAACTACCTAAATTAACTATTGATGATATTAACTCTAAGCCTGAGGAATTTAAGCTTGAGGTTATAAAGGATAAGTATGATATCCTATTTAGTAATTATCATACTAATGACATTATTTATTTAGAATATATGTTTGATATTTCTCATATGAATAGCAAAGATATTAAATATATCGCATTATTCACAGATTTATTTAGAGATTTCAATACAACTAAGCATTCATACTTTGAGCTTAATAAGCTAATTAGAAATAACTTAGGTGCAATGAGCGCATTTGTTACTAATTATTCTAAGAAGGGTGAATCTAAATTAGCGTTATTATTCTCTGTATCTGCATTAAATAAGAATGTAGGTATTATGGAAGATTTATTTAATGAGGCAATCTTTGATAATAAGTTTGAATATGAAAGAATCAAAGAAAAGATTAGTGAATTTAAAACTACTCTATCAACAAGCATTGTTGGTAAGGGTCATAGCGTTGCCTTAACAAGAGCTTTATCATTTATTAATGAGGATAGCTATTATAAGGATTTAATGTCAGGTGTTGAATACATTAAATTTATTACTGATTTAAATGATAATTTTGATGAAAGATTTGAAGAAATCAAATCAAAGTTTGAAAATATTAAGTCATTCCTTACTAAGAAGAACTTCACTTTAAGTGTTACAGGAAGTAAGGAGGATTTAGAAAAGGCTAAGGCTATTGCAAATAATTTATATGATAAGCTTCCAGATTCTAATGATTATGAAAAATTAGTATTTAAGCCTACATATAAGCGTGAAGCAATTAAAACAAGCTTTAATGTTAATTTCGTCGCAGTAGGTGCACTTAATAAATATGACTTTAATTCAAAGGCATATGTACTACAAAATACTATGTCTATGGATTATTTGTGGGATAGAGTTAGAGTTCATGGTGGAGCATATGGCTGTATGATGCTTTATACAAAGAATAAGACATTAGGATTTACAAGCTATAGAGATCCAAATCTTGATTATACATATGATGTATATTTAAAGGCGCCAGAATTTATTAAGAATATTAATCCATCAGATGAGGATTTATTAAAATTCAAAATTGGAGCAATAGGCTCATCACAATTAGTACTTCATCCAAAGGATATGGCAAAGACAGCAAAGATGCTATATAACCAAGGAATAACATATGAAGATAGATTAAATGATAGAGTTAATTTAGTAAATTGTACTAAAGAAGATTTAGTATCATTTGAAAAAGTATATTCTGATTCATTTAAGGAACACACACTATGTGTACTTGGAAATGAAAAGGAAATAGAAAAATCAAAGATAAAATTCGATAGTATCATTGATTTATAAAAATAACTACTATTTTAATAGCTTTTTTCGTGTTATAATAAAATTTACTAGGGGGTACGATTTATGAGTGAAAAATTATGCTTAGATATATCTAAGGCACTATCATTTGCGGATAGCGATTTAATTAATAAAACAAAGGAAGATGTATTAAAGGCTCACGATGTTTTAAGAAGTAAAAAGGGAGCTGGAAATGACTTCTTAGGATGGCTAGATTTACCTATCACATACGATAGACATGAATTTGTAAGAATCCAAGAGGCAGCAGCAAGAATTAAGGCACAATCAAAGGTGCTACTTGCTATTGGTATTGGTGGATCTTATTTAGGTGCAAGAAGTGCAATTGAAATGCTTAAGAAGTATTTCAATAATGATGGAGTTGAGGTTATATTTGTTGGAAATCAAATATCATCAACTTACGCAGTAGAATTACTTGATTACCTAAAGGATAAGGATTTCTCAATTAATGTTATTTCAAAGAGTGGTACAACAACAGAACCAGCTATAGCATTTAGAATCTTTAAGGATTATATTGAAAAGCGCTATGGTAAGGAAGAAGCAAGAAAAAGAATCTATGCTACAACTGATAAAGCAAGAGGAGCTTTAAAGACTTTAGCTGATGCAGAAGGCTATGAGGAATTTGTTGTTCCTGACGATGTTGGTGGAAGATTCTCTGTATTAACTCCAGTAGGATTATTACCTATTGCTGCAGCAGGAATTGATATCGATGAAATGATGACTGGTGCAAAGGATGCATATTTAAAGTATGCTGAAAAGGATATTGAAAAGAATGATGCATTAAAATACGCTTTAGTAAGAAATGTATTATATAGAAGTGGTAAGAAGCTTGAAATGCTTGTTAACTATGAGCCTAGATTAAATTACTTCGCTGAATGGTGGAAGCAATTATATGGTGAATCTGAAGGTAAGGATAATAAGGGTATTTGGATTACAAGTGCTTCCTTCTCAACAGATCTACACTCATTAGGTCAAATGATTCAACAAGGTGAAAGAACTATATTCGAAACAGTTATTTCAATTGATAAGCCAGTTGCTGATATTAAGATTGAAAAGACTGATGATAACCTTGATGGCTTAAACTTCTTAGCTGGCAAGGGTATGGATTATGTTAATAAGATGGCTATGGAGGGTACACTAATTGCCCATGTTGATGGTGGAGTACCTAACATTAGAGTAACTGTACCTAATGTATCAGCATATACTTATGGCTACATGGTATATTTCTTTGAGATAGCTTGTGGTGTATCAGCATATACTCTAGGCGTTAATCCATTTAACCAACCTGGTGTAGAATCATATAAGAAGAATATGTTCGCACTACTTGGTAAGCCTGGCTATGAGGATATGAAAAAAGAGCTTGAGGCTAAATTAAATAAGTAATTATTAAGAGAGATTTAATTCTCTCTTTTTAATTTAATAAGGTATATTCATATAGCATTAAAAACTACCAAATAATATTATAAAAATTGTGTTCTAATTTTCATTAATATTAGACTTGTTTTGTAAGCTTAATACGGGCAATTATATGTATTTGTCCGTTATAAGTAAAATTTATAATAATTAACTACTTGTATCAAAATTAAAGACAAAAATATATTATTTGTTTTATATACACATACTCAATTAAAAATAAAACAAAAATAGAGCTGTTTTTTATAAAAAAAACTTATGAAAGAAAGTAGCAAATTAAATAAATTTTAAAGCGATATTTGTTTCGTTGAATAAGGAATTTTTTAGTGATAAAATTTATACAAGTGAGAGGGTGTTTTTATGGATATAAAAATCATAAAGAAGGATGGGACAATTGCCGAATTTAATCCTGATAAGATTAAATCTGCAGTAACTAAATCAGCAGCAAGAGTGCTTGTTGAATTTACTGAGGCTGATTTAGAAAATATTGTAAATTCAGTTATTGCAAGTATTAACGAGCATGGTGATAAGACTGTCACTATTCCAAATATGCATAACTATGTAGAAGGTGCACTAGAAAAGCATTTCCCACAGGTTGCAAAAAGCTATAGAGACTACCGTAACTACAAGCAAGATTTCGTACATATGCTTGATGATGTATATACTAAAAGCCAATCTATTATGTATATTGGAGATAAGGAAAACTCTAATACAGATAGCTCACTAGTATCTACAAAAAGAAGCTTAATCTATAATCAATTAAATAAAGAATTATACAAAAAATTCTTCTTAAATGTAGAAGAATTACAAGCTATAAATGATGGATATATCTATGTTCATGATATGAACGCAAGACGTGATACTATGAACTGCTGTCTATTTGACGTTCAAGCAGTTTTAAAGGGTGGCTTTGAAATGGGTAACATTTGGTATAATGAGCCAAAGTCACTTGATGTAGCATTTGATGTTATTGGAGATATAGTTCTAGCTACAGCTGCCCAACAGTATGGTGGATTTACAGTACCAGAGATTGATAAAATATTAGAAGAATTTGCAGAAAAGAGCTATTCAAGATATTATCATAAATATGTTGGCTTAGGTTTATCTCGTGATAAAGCGTCTGATCAAGCAATAGAAGATGTTAGAAATGAATTCAAGCAAGGCTGGCAAGGTCTTGAATATAAATTTAATACAGTTGGATCATCAAGAGGTGATTATCCATTTATAACTGTAACCTTAGGCTTAGGTACATCAAGATTTGCAAAAATGTGTACTATGGAATGCCTAAAGGTTAGACGTGGAGGTCAAGGAAAGCCAGGAAGAAAGCGTCCTGTATTATTCCCTAAAATTGTATTCCTATATGACAAGGAATTACATGGAATTGGTTGTGTAAATGAGGATTTATTTGAAGAAGGAGTATTATGCTCATCTAAAACAATGTATCCAGATTGGTTAAGCCTATCTGGTGAGGGATATATCGCATCTATGTATAAAAAATACGGTAAGGTTATTTCTCCTATGGGATGTAGAGCATTCCTATCTCCTTATTATGAGCGTGGTGGATTTGAACCAGCTGATGAGGATGATGAGCCAGTATTTGTAGGTAGATTTAATATTGGCGCCGTATCACTTCATTTACCAATGATATTAGCTAAGGCTCGTAAGGAATCAAAGGATTTCTATGAGGTGTTAGATTATTACCTAGAATTAATTAGAAAATTACATTGTCGTACTTATGATTACTTAGGAGAAATGAGAGCTTCAACAAACCCACTTGCATATTGCCAAGGTGGTTTCTATGGAGGTCATTTAAATCCTAGCGATAAGATTAAACCTCTATTAAAGGCCGCAACTGCATCATTTGGATTTACTGCATTAAACGAATTACAAGAATTATATAATGGTAAGTCAATCGCAGAGGATGGCGAATTTGCCCTAGAGGTAATGAGACATATTAATAATAAAATATTAGAATTTAAGAAAGCAGATAATCACCTATATGCTATATACGGTACACCTGCTGAATCATTATGTGGAACACAAATTAAGCAATTTAGAGCAAAATATGGAATTATCGAAAATGTATCAGATAGACCATATGTATCTAATTCATTCCACTGCCATGTTACTGAGGATATTTCACCAATTGAAAAGCAAAATAAGGAAGCTAGATTCTGGGAGCTTGCAAATGGTGGAAAGATTCAATATGTAAAATATCCAATAGATTATAATATTGAAGCTGTAAAGACTTTAATAAGAAGAGCTATGGATATGGGCTTCTATGAGGGTGTAAACTTAAGCTTAGCATATTGTGAGGACTGTGGACATCAAGAGCTTGCAATGGATGTTTGTCCAAAATGCGGAAGTAGAAACTTAACTAAGATTGAAAGAATGAATGGTTATTTATCTTATTCTAGAGTTAGTGGAGCATCAAGATTAAATGATGCTAAAATGGCAGAAATTGCAGAGAGGAAGAGTATGTAGTAATGCGTTACCATAACATAACAAAAGATGATATGCTCAATGGTAGCGGCTTACGAGTAGTACTATGGGTTGCTGGCTGTGGTCACCATTGTCCATTTTGTCAAAACCCTATGACTCATGATGTTAATGGCGGAATAGAATTTGATGATGCTGCAAAGGAAGAAATATTTCAAGAACTAGATAAGGACTATGTATCTGGTATTACATTTTCAGGAGGAGATCCACTTCATCCAGTAAATGTAAATGAAATTGGTGACTTAGTAGCTGAAATCAATGCAAGATATCCACATAAAACAAAATGGTTATATACAGGCTACACATATGAGCAAATCGCTGGACTTCCATTTATATCAATGATTGATGTAATATGTGATGGAAGATTTGAAATCGATAAATATGACCCTAAGATTCACTGGGTGGGTTCTTCAAATCAAAGAGTAATTGATGTGAAGAAAACAAAGCGTGAAGGAAGAATAGTATTATTTGAGGACGGAGCTAATGGATAATTTTAAAAGAATAGCAAGATTTGAAATTGTATCATTTGATCAATTTAAATCAGGATTTGATAACAAAAGTGATGAAGAAGTAAAAGAATTATATGATACTTTAATGCTACCAAAAAGAGCAACCAAGGGATCAGCTGGATATGATTTTTATTCTCCATTTGATTTTACTTTAAAGCCAGGTGAAACAATTAAGATTCCAACTGGTATTAGAGTATATATGGAAGAAAACTATGTTTTAAAATTATATCCAAGATCAGGCTTAGGATTTAAATATAGATTGCAATTAAATAATACAGTTGGTATTATTGATAGTGACTATTATTATTCTGATAATGAAGGTCATATATTTGCAAAGATCACAAATGATTCAAACGAAGGTAAGGTACTTGAAATAAAGAAGGGTACTGGATTTATGCAAGGTATATTTGTTGAATATGGTATTACATTTGATGATGATGTAAAATCAATCAGAAATGGTGGATTTGGTTCAACAACAAAATAAATTTAAGGGGATGGAGTAATCCATCCCTCTTTTAAAAAAGGAGGACTTTATGAATTTTAAAGTAGAAAGACCTAAATTTAATGACAAGGTATATAACATTCTTGATTTTGGTGCGAAAGGAAAGCTTGATTTTAACAACAAAAAGGCTATTCAAAGTGCAATCGATGAATGTAGTAAAAATGGTGGAGGTATGGTTTTAATTCCAGATGGATTCTATTTAACTGGTCCAATTGAAATTAAATCAAATGTCAACCTACATTTATCTAATAATGCCTATGTTAAATTTACTAAATCAAAGGAAGAATACCCACTTATATTTACTGAATACGAGGGTATTAAAAAGATAAGAGCTATATCTCCTATTAGTGCGAAAAATGCATGTAACATTGCTATAACAGGCTATGGTATTATGGATGGCTCTGGTGATTTATGGAGAGGTATAAAGAAATTTAAGCTAACAGAAAAGGAATGGGAACGTTGCTTAAAGAAATCTCCATATGTATTTAAGACTAAGGAAACTGAAATATGGTGTCCAACACAAACATACTATGAGGGTATTTGTGGTAAAGAGCCTGATTATGATGACCCTAAGTGCTTAGAGATTGCAGCTAAAAATTATGATGTATATCGTCCAGTATTTGTATCACTTATTTCATGCGATAAGGTTTTAATTGAGGATGTTACATTGACAAACTCACCTGCATGGAATGTACATCCACTATACTGTACTAATTTCACAATGAATAATGCCCAAATTAAAAATAAATTCTCAGCTCAAAATGGAGATGGAATTGATTTAGAATCATGCGAGAACTGTGAAATTGCAAATACAGTATTCGCTGTTGGTGATGATGGTATCTGTATTAAATCAGGTAAGAATAAAAAAGCACGTGAGATTAAAAAGCCAACAAGAAATGTTTGGATTCACGACTGTAAGGTATATGATGCTCATGGAGGATTTGTAGTAGGATCTGAGATGAGTAGAGGTGTTGAGAATATTTTAGTTGAAAGATGTATATTCTCAGGAACTGATATTGGTGTAAGATTTAAATCAGCTATGGGCCGTGGTGGAGTTGTATCTGATATAACAATAAAGGATATCACTATGGTTAATATAATTGGAGAAGCAATTATATTTACTATGGGATATGTACTTGTTAATATTGAGGATGCAAACGAAGGTAAGGTTACAGCTAATTTAGATGACGTACCTGAATTTAAGAATATTACACTAGAAAATATTAATTGTAACAATTCAGAGGTTGCACTTAAGGTGCTTGGCTTACCTGAGCTTCCAATTCATGATATTACACTTAAAAATTCTTACATTAAGGCCAATAAGGATTTAGATTTAAAATTATGTAAAAACATTATTTTAGAAAATACTAAGATTGAAACAAGTGAATCTAAGTATTATCAAAAAGAAGTATTCGAAGCATAATTTTATTGACTAGTTAGATTAATATCTTATAATAAAAGTGGGTAAAATCTATTTTTTCATATTCCATTAATATAATTTCTTTTTATTCATTTTTATATTAATTTGAAATTATAGGTACTCTTTTATAGTCATTGTGGTGGGTGACTATATTAGCTTCGTGTGGTGGCGAAGAAAAATATGCGGGGTGATGGCCGCAATTAAAAAAGACTTGGTGGGGACCAAGTCTTTTTTCTATTTAAAATCGTATAATAATTTTATTGTTTTATCATTTACCTCAATTATTTTATCTTCCTTGAGGTATTTTATTTCTCTGAACATACTAGATCTATTTACAGATATGTAATCTGCAAGATCTTTAAGTGATATATTTAGCTTTATTGTTTTAGAGTGATTCTTTTCATATTCGATTTTGAAATATTCTAAGAGTCTATCTCTAATAGTCTTTCTTGTTAATATTCTAATTCTATATAAAATGATTTTTGATTTTTCCCATAGTAATCTAAATAGGTTAGTAGTAAAAGTGTTATAGCATACATTATTACCTTCATAATTTAGGATATGAGCTGTTTCAAATACTAATACCTTACAATCTGACTTAGCTATTATTTGGCAGTCCTTATTATCTATATCTGAAATGTTAGATCCAAATATAGAATTGTTATATAATTCCTCAACTAGTATTTCATCACCATCATAGGTATTTATTGTAATAGAGGCTGAACCCTCCTGCATGATACAAATAATGTTTTTAAGTATGATTGTGGGAAGGATATCTTCGCCCTCTTTGAACCTATAAATATGGCCCTTTAATATCTCGATTAATTTCTGCTTATCAGCTTCTCTAATATTTGAAAATGGCATAGAATTTTACCTCCTTATAATTTTATTATAACAAATTAAAAAAAAGTTGCAAATGCGACTTTTTATAAAATTATTTTTTTCATATAATGGAAGTAGTTTCGAGAAAGAGAGTTGATAGGATGAAGATTGTAAAAAGGGACGGTCATATTGTCGACTATGACAAGTCTAAAATTGTCACTGCTATCGAGAAAGCTAACCAAGAGGTTAAGAGCAGAGACAGGGTGAGCGACAAAGAAATTGAAGAAATTATTAAGTACATTGAGGATTTAGGTAAAAAGAGAATTTTAGTTGAGGATATTCAAGATATTATCGAAGAGAAATTGATGGAATATTCTAAATATACTCTTGCGAAGATCTATATTACATATAGATACACAAGAGAACTTGTAAGAAAAGCAAATACTACTGACCAATCTATTAAGGAATTAATAGAGGGAGAAAACGAATATTGGAACAGTGAGAATTCAAATAAAAACGCCGATTTAGTAACTACACAAAGAGATTACTTAGCTGGTATTACATCAACAGATATCACAAGAAGATTTTTACTACCTGATGATATCGTAAAAGCACATGATGAGGGTATTATTCATTTCCACGATGCTGATTATTTTGCCCAAAATGCCCTACATAACTGTGAATTAATAAATCTAGAGGATATGCTTCAAAACGGTACAGTAATAAACAATGTAAAAATTGATAAGCCTCATAGATTTATAACAGCTGCCACAATCGCAACACAAATTATACTAGCTGTTACATCATCATCTTATGGTGGAGCAACTATTACATTATCTCATCTAGCTCCTTTTGTTAAATCAAGCTATGATGGATATTTAAAGAAGTATAAGAGCCGTGGCTTAGATGATGAAACAGCTGAGAAGTTTGCTAAAGAGGATATTAGAAAAGAAGTTGAAGATGGTGTTCAAACATTTAACTATCAAGTAAACTCAATGACTAATACTAATGGTCAAGCTCCATTCTTAAGTGTATTCATGTATTTAAATGAAACAGATGAATATAAAGATGAACTTGCAATGATTATTGAGGAATTCTTAAAACAAAGAATTGTTGGATTTAAGAACGAAAAGGGTGTTTATGTAACTCCTGCCTTCCCTAAGCTTTTATATGTATTAGAGGAAGATAATATTCATGAGGATTCTAAATATTTTTATTTAACTGAGCTTGCATGTAAGTGTACAGCTAAGAGAATGGTTCCTGATTATATTTCTGAAAAGAAGATGTTTGAATATAAGGTTGATAAGGAAGGAAATGGAAACTGCTATCCTTGTATGGGCTGTAGATCATTCTTAACTCCTTATATTGATCCAAAAACTGGAAAGCCTAAGTATTATGGTAGATTTAATCAAGGTGTTGTAACTATTAACCTACCAGATGTTGCACTATCTAGTAATGGTGATTTTGATGAATTCTGGCGTATCTTTGATGAAAGACTAGAATTATGTCATAAGGCACTTCAAATTAGACATAAGAGACTAGCTAATGTTACAAGTGATGTTGCACCAATATTATGGCAATATGGAGCTTTAGCTCGTCTTAATAAAGGTGAATCTATCCATGATTTACTTCATAATGGATATTCAACTATTTCATTAGGCTATGCTGGCTTATATGAATGTGTTAAATATATGACAAATCATTCTCATACAGATAATGGTGATGGCCATGACTTCGCAATTTCAGTTATGAAGAGATTAGTAGAATCTTGTGATAAGTGGAAGAAGGAAGAAAATATTGATTATTCAGTATATGGTACACCAATTGAGTCAACTACTTATAAGTTTGCTAAATGCTTAAAGAGAAGATTCGGTACAGTTAAGGGTATTACAGATAGAGGATATATTACAAACTCATATCACGTACCTGTATTTGAAGAAATTGATGCATTTACTAAGTTAAAGCTTGAAAGTGAATTCCAAGCATTATCTCCAGGTGGTGCTATTTCATATGTTGAAACACCAAATCTAGAGAATAATATTGACGCAGTTGTATCAGTTGTAAGATTTATCTATGATAACATTATGTATGCAGAATTAAATACAAAGAGTGATTACTGCCAAAAGTGTGGCTATACAGGCGAAATATTAATTAATGATGATTTAGAGTGGTATTGCCCTAACTGTGGTAATAAGGATCATAATTTATTAAATGTAGCACGTCGTACTTGTGGCTATATTGGAACTAATTTCTGGAATAAGGGAAGAACTGAAGAAATAAAGGATAGAGTACTTCATATTGATAATAAAGTATATAAATCATGAGATATAATCAAATAAGAAGTATGGATATATCAAACGGTCCTGGTGTAAGAGTATCATTATTCTTCCAGGGCTGTCATTTCCATTGTAAAAATTGTTTTAATAGTGACACATGGGATTTTAATAAGGGAATAGAATTTAATGATAAGGTAATTGATAATATTTTAGAATTATGTAGTAAAGAATATGTTGCAGGACTATCTATTTTAGGTGGAGAGCCACTTCATCCTGTAAATATCAATGGGACAATTACATTAGCTAAAAAATTCAAAAGTATGTATCCTAATAAAACAATATGGGTTTGGACAGGTTATAAATATGAAGATATTTTTAATAAAGAGGTTCTTTCTTATATTGATGTTTTAGTAGATGGTCAATTTATCGATGAATTATATGACCCTAAATTAAAATATAAGGGATCTTCTAATCAAAGAGTAATTGATGTTAAAGCTACTTTAAAGGAAAATAAAATAGTTTTATATACAAAATAAAAATTAAAAGTTAAATCATTTTTTTGGTTTAACTTTTTTTGTTTACTTTTAAGTGATATACTATTTAAAAATAAAAAATAATTAGAGGTTTATATGACATACCAAAAATTTATAAAATTAAAACAAAATGAAGCTATAGAAAATGACAAAGAAGAAAGTGCAGTAGTTTTACTTCTTGAGTCTGTTACTAAGCTTGAAACATATGAATTATATCTTAAAATGAGTGAAGAAATAGAAGAAGACATTATAAATAAATTCGATGAAATATTTAATAAATATCTTCATGAAAATAAGCCAATTCAATACTTAATTGGCTATACTACATTTTATGGATATGACTTTATTGTTAATGATAGTGTATTAATTCCAAGATGTGAAACAGAAGAATTAGTAGAAAATGTTTTATATAGATACGATGAGCATTTTGGTGGCAAAATAGTAGATGTTTGTGACCTCGCAACAGGCTCTGGTTGTATTGCAATATCACTTGCAAAAGAAGAAAAAAATATGAGAGTTATCGCAACTGATATATCTCCTGAAGCACTTGAGGTTGCACGTAAGAATAATGAAAAAATGGGCGCAGCTGTCAAGTTTTTTGAAGGAGATATGCTAGCGCCACTTGGTGATATGAAGTTTGATATTTTTGTTTCAAATCCACCATATATTCCAGAGGAAGAAGAGGTTATGAGCCTTGTTAAGGATAACGAGCCTAACATAGCTTTATTCGGTGGAAGTGATGGAATGAAGTTCTATAAAATCATTTTATCAGGGCTAAAACCACACCTAAAAGAGAAGGCGATGATAGCCTTTGAGCATGGCTATGATAAAAAGGATGAGATGCAAAAATTAGCTAAATTTTATTTCCCAAAGGCTAAGGTTGAGACACTAAAAGATTTAGAAGGAAAGGATCGAATGACATTCATTTATGTCGGTGATTTTAAGTGGGAAGAGTGATAATTTTTCCAACAGATACAGTCTATGGAATAGGTACAAAGATATTTGATTTAGAGGGAATTGAGAGGATTTATAAGATAAAAAATAGACCAAAATCTAAGCCTCTTGCATGCCTTTGTTATGACATAAATCAGATAGAAAGTATCGCAAATTTAACAGAAAATGCGAAAAAATTAGCTAATAATTTTCTACCTGGAGGACTAACTTTAGTAGTAGAATCTAAGCCCGAAGTTTATCAAAAAATAGGGTATAAAACTATAGGTGTAAGAATACCAAATTCTAAGATTGCACTATCAATTTTAAAGGAAAATGGACCTATGCTTACAACATCAGTTAACGACTCAGGAATGGTGCCACTTAATGAGTACCATGATATTTATAATAAATATCATGACATAGTTGATTTTATTTATGATACAGATTCAGTTTCAACTAATGTTCCATCAACAGTTATCTCATTTAATGATCAGGATGAGGTAGTATTACTTCGTGAGGGAAATATAAAACTTTCTGACTTAAATAAGTGCTTATACTCGAAATAATTTGAGAAAAATTGCGCATTAACATTTGCAACATTTTTTAAAACTATAAAACATTTAAACTTGACAAAGTTACCCTTAATTATATATAATTAAGTGAAAAGATATTAAGAAATATCTTAAAACAAAACGATAGCATTACAAAACAAACAAAACAAAACAGAACAAAATATGAACGATACACAAATTTAATTACAATAAAAAAGCAAAGCAAGGGGAACCTTGTGACGCAAAGCTATAGGGGTCATTTTGGCTAGCCAGTTGCACGGGAATATTTTGTGTGTACTGGCTTTTTTTGTACTTATTTTTAAGAAAGAGGGGTGATGCGAAATGAAGAAAAAACTAAATCTAATTCTATCTTGCGCATCACTTTTAGTTACTGTTGCCCTTTTAATAGTAACAGTATTCTCTTGGTATGTTGTTAACGAAGAGGCTAAGGCTGAAAATATCGTTGCAAATACTGCTGGAGATGACCTTTCATTTGAGCTATCATACTACGATAAAACTTCTAACTCATGGAAGCTTGTAACAGAAGAGCTAGAATTTGAAAATGTTCTTCCAGGATTCTATCAATGCTTTAGATTAACTTGCCATAATAGTGGTGATTCAAATATCAATATCACAGGAGCATTTGAAGGAATCGAATCTAACCTAGATACAACATTCGTAAAGGTTAGTGGTAACAAGATTACATATAACACAATTCCACAGTATACAATCAATAGCGTATCAAACGCTGTTGTTATCGATAATCAAATTTTATACAAGGTTCAAGGTACAGCAATTTCACTTGGTGCATACTTAATCGAAAATGGCTATAGAATTCAATACTATGGTACAGTTGAAACAAAAGAACCTACATTCACAGCAATTGATGATCTTCCAACAGATGGTTCAGTTATGAATGTAAATAGTAGCATCTTTGAAAACTTAACTGTTACACCTTCCGGACTTAATTTATATTTCTCATTAATTTATCTTGATGACGATGAGCTAAATCCATACTACATGTATCAAAGCTTATATTTAGCATCATTTGTTGTTAAGAAGGTATAGGAGGTAACTATGAAGAAGAAAGTTCTAATTAACATCATAGCTGCCGTACTATCACTAATAGTAGTGGGAACTATAATAACATTCGCTTGGTATATCAACACTAAGAAAACAAGTCCAGTTGAGATTTCAACAAATGGTATTTCAATATCTTACTCAATCAATTCTGATACAGCAGTTAATCAGGAAACATTCGATGTTGAAGATATTTCATTTTTTGATATTAAATCGCAAACTGAAGCTTATTATTTACCAAGTATGGCAGTTTGCTTAAAACTAACAATTACAAACTACTCAACTACAGCAGTTGATATCACTCTAGAGCAAGATACTCAAGGATATACACTAGGAACTGAAATCGCAGCTGGCGTAATTTCAGTTTATAGATATACTAAGGCATCAGTTAATAAGACTATATTTGAAGGTGCAGCAGCAAACACATACTTTACATACGACAATGTTTTAAAAACATATACAGTTCAATCAGCTTATGCATCTGGTACAACATATTACACAAGAAGTAAGCTATTTGATGCAACACCAACAATCACATCATCAAAAATTACAGCAGTAGCTCTTACAAATGCTTTAGGAAGCTATGTTACAGTACTTGATAGAGATGGTAGTGCATTTGCAGTTGAAGAATATGTTGAGGTTGAAAATCTATCACTTGATGATTTCAATCAACCAGGTGCTGAATATTACACACTTGCATCATCAACATATACTTTAGCAAAAACATATGATGCAAATGCAACATATTATGAAAAGAAGACAGTTGCATATTTATCAGACTTTACAATAGCATCAAGTGCAGTTACAGCATGTGGCTATGCAGTAAGCGGATCTTATGTATCATGTGTTATTTCTGATGTTTCAAAGCTAACTTATATTTCACAAACAAATGAATATAAGCTACCAGCAGTAGCACAAGCTAACAAATACCAAACATCAGTTGAATCATATTTATCAACAAACACATTAACACATAAATATGAAACAGCAACTAAGCTTACAGCAGGTAGCTATGGTACATCAGGAGGAAGTATAGTTCTATATGCTTATATCTATGGTGTTCAACCATATGCAGGCGCAACAAACAATTTCTTAAATAATGGAAACAATGAATATCCATTAGTGCTTAATTTAAAAGCAGAATAAAAATAGATTTAAAAAGGAAGTGAGTCCTAATGAAAAAAATTAATAAATTTAAAAAGCCAATAATCTTATTAGGACTTATAAGCCTATTTATTTCAATGATCGGCATAACTATTTATGCTGCATATAGCATGAAGAAGGTTACATATGATGGTGATGTAACTATCGGTGATGTAGTAGTTAATTCAAAGAACTACTTAACATACGAAAAGTATGCATCAGATGCTGAAATCAAGTCACAAACAAATAATGATCCATATTCAACAGGCTATTACATGGCAAAGAAGATGAGAATCGATACAGTTTGTGTATTAGAAGGATTCCAAATGAAGGCATCATATGAACAAGTTTCAATTTCATCATTCACTCCAGGTGTTACATACTATGAAATGGATGACACTATTGGTGCATTTGTTGTAGCATCAGCATATCAATCAGGAAAGCAATATTATATTCCATCATATGCTCTTAATACAGTTAAGACTGCATATGATAGCTCAGTAAATAAATTAACAGTAACAATTTCAGGTAACACTTTAACTGTTACTCCAACTAATTCAAGTGAATCACTTGCAGTATTAACAGTAACTATTAATTCTCAAACTGGCTTATTAACATCAGTTACATCATTAAGAAAGTCAGCATCAGTTGAGGGTAACCTAAGAGCAATCATTGGTAGTGATAGCTTATCTATAACAATTCTAGATAACGATTTATTATCAAGCGCAACTCCAGCAGCTATTTCAACATCTCAAAATAACGTTACATGCTTTGCAAGCTATAGAAATAAGGAAGATGTAAGAATTGATTATTCAGTTCCTTATCTATCTCAATTAGGACTTGAATTCTCATTCACAACAAAGATTCCAGTTTATGTAAGAATCCACATTCAAGATGCATGGATTTCAACTCAATTTTTATCAACAAGAACAGAAAGAATAAGATATATCTCTAAGGATAAGATTTCTGGTTCATCACCATTCTCAGTAACAGATGATGATTGGTATTATGATGCAAGTACAAATGTTGTTTATCATAAGGAAATGATTGAACCAGTAATTGAAAATGATGTTTTCAAAACTCAAAAGTTCACATTTAACATCAATGAGGGATATTTCTATTACGATAAATCAGCACAAGCTGCATCAAAGATAACTACAGTTAAGGTTTCATTCACTGTAGATATTGTTCAAGCAAACCGTGCAGAAAAGCTATGGGAAGTAAACTTCGAAGAATTATTTAGTTAATAGGAGGTCGCTATGAAAGGTAAGACTTATAAAAGAAAATTTAATAAGATTATCATTGCTGCTATAACAACAGTATTATCAGTATTAGCACTTGTATTAACTATTGTTTCTTTAGTAAATAAGTCTAATGACAGAATTAGTGATGCTGCATTTAATAAAACGACATCCGTTTACTCAAGCAATCAAGCGCATATTACTGATCCAAATGTATCTGAATCTACAACAACTATTTCAATGACAGATGCGTATACAGCACTTTCAAGTGTTGGAACTAAAACAGTAACTATTTCATCAGCGAATGAATTATATTTATTCTCACTTGCTTGTAACTCAAATAATGGATATTTATCAAAGAGTTATAAGTTAAAGTCAAATATTTACTATAACATCAATAATCAATTCATTCCAGTTGGTTTTAATGGTACTCCATTTAGTGGTACATTTGATGGTGATGGATTTGAAATATCAAATTTAAAAATGGTTGATATTACATCACAGTTAAATAATGCTAAAACATACGAAAATATGTATTATTATGCTATGTTTGCTGAAAACACAGGTACTATTAAGAACCTAGGTGTTGTTGAATCAAGAAATACAGTTGTATCAGTAGATCTTGATAATGTAACTCAACATGGTGGTGTTGCAAACCTAGTTGGTAAGAATACAGGTACAGTTACATATTGCTACTATAGAGACTTAAGAGACATGGTAGAAGATGAAATTGGTCTTGCATTCTATGGTTCATATCGTATTGCTGGTTTAGTTTATTCAAATACAGGTTCTGGTAAGCTAAATAACTGTTATGTAGCAGTAGAAAGTGTTGCAAACCACAAGATTACAGGTTATGAAGCAATCGCAGATATCGTATATGAAGATTCAAATTATGATACTTCAGATAGCGACAATAATAATCTATATTACTATGACGGAAGTATTGAATCATATAATTTAGTTGGTTCAAGTGTTGAAATCACATATAAGAGCGAAGTATTTTACGATGCAACATTTGCAGAAAATCAAAATGTCGGTGTATTCTGTAGAGATTATAAGTCTGATACAGCATCATCTTTAAAGTATTACTATACATCAAATAATAATTGGTATTTACCTTCTAAATATAATGATTCTACATTAGCATCTTATATTAAGAATCAAACACCAATTCTACGTGGATTAGAGTACACAAAATCAGAAGGTGTATATACATTCAAGATTGAAGATGTTAAAGACTATCTATATATGCATGAATTAATGAATGCGAGTGATTTCTTCGCAGGAGATAAGGTAGTTTATAGCATCGAAGGAGATATCGACTTAGAGGGTATCGCTCCACGTGAATATGTATATAATCAAATTATTACAGCAAAAATTACAGGTAAGGAATCAACAGGTACAGTTAAGCCTACATTAATTACAGGTGTTGATTCATCATACCCTACAATTTTCAATTTCGATGCAGTAGCATCTGAAAGAAAAACAGCTACACTAGGTATTGAAGCATACGGCTTATTCCCATACCTAGGTGGTGAAGTATCTAACTTAAACGTAGTTCCTTATTCAGTTAACCTAGATTCAGTTGATTCATCTAACAACGTTAAAGCAATAGCAGCAGTATCAGGTTATGTTGAAAAGGGTACTATTTCAAATGTTAATGTTTATATAACTACAACACATTCAGCAAGCATCAACGAATTCTATCTTGGTGGTGTTGCAGGTATCCTTGGTGGTGAAGGTACAATTTCTGATTGTACTGTTGCTGGTTCATATTTAATGACACAATATAGTGCAGGCAGCCTTCCTTCATCAGTTTATACTCAAGGTTTCGCAATCGGTGGTGTAGTTGGTTATATCGCGGATACATATGGTAGCATTAATACATGTTTATCTGCAGTTAATATGAATTTAAACTTCAATGCAGCTAATGTAGACTGCCAAGTTGGTGGTGTAGTTGGTGCAGCATATACAATCAATGCTGATGAGCTTGAAAATATTGGTACAATTTCAGTTGGTACTAACGGCTTATCTGCAGTTTATAAATCACTTTATGTAGCCGGTGTAATTGGTAGACACTTAGGTGTAAAGAACCAAGTAATGAATTTCACTAACCAAGGTGATATTACAGTATATGGTTCAAATGCGAGTGCTAAATTATATCTTGCAGGTATTATTAATGCTGATATTTTAACTACTCAATTATCAACTGGTTTAATTCCATCAAGTGATAAGACTAAGGATGGTAGATATAGATATAGAGCATCATCTTTAGCAAATAGAGCAAACATTAAGACTTTATCACAAGAAGTAAGCGATATAGTTGAATATACAAGTGGTGTTAACCTAATAACAGAAAATGGATTTGTTTCAGAATTATCAGGTGTATATAACTTAAACTACACTGAAAAATATAATAATTCTGCAACAAAGACATCAACTGCTTTAAGTCCACTTTCACTTGATATGCAAACTGCTCATACATATTCTGGAGTTGTTAATGTAATTAATGGTTCAACACCAAATGCAAATATGACTACAGATCTAATGACAGTTTATAATTTAAGAGATTTAACTATCACACCTGAGGCTGCAATTGGTGGAAAGATTAATTATTCTTACTATGGTACAGTAAGAGGTAAATATATCAATTATGACGATGTTAGAAATGAAGGTAAAATTACTGCAACAATCAATAAGAACCTTGGTTCAGGCGATAACACTGTAAACATTGTAATAGTAGGTGTACTTGAGGAAGTATCAGTTGGTTGTAAGGCAAATGAAATAGTTAATGGTGGAGATATTAATCTTAACTATACAAGTGCTATTATTACAGGAAATGTAATCGTATCTGGTATTTGTTATAAGAATAGTGGATATGATCCAAATACTATTGACACATTCAACCCATCATCAGTTGACTTCGATTCAAAAGCTGAGGGTTCATTAAATAATGTAATTAATAATGGTAGTATTACTATTGATAATACATCATTCTCTAGTGTTTCTATAAACTATGATGCAACAGTAATGAGTGCCAACGGTCAATCATACCTAGGTACAGAGCCTGCAACATCTTATTCTAATAACTATAGAGTAACAGGTGATATCTTCGCATCAGGTATTGCATATGTAAATGAAGCACCTATTACTAATACATTTAACTTAGGTGATATATTTGCATCAAATTATATCAATGATACAGCAGTAGAAAGAGAAATTAATATTGCTGGTATTGTTGATTTAAATATAGGTAAATATGCATATATCTTAAATTCAGCAAATAATGGTACATTAAAGGGTATTAACCTATCAAGTGGTAATACATATTTATCAAATGTAAATGTTTCAGGTATCATTGCAAGAAACGACGAGCTTGAGGATGGTTCAGTTTATGAAGGTAATACAACTAATCCAAACTCAGCACAAATCGTATCATTCGCAATTAACTATGGTGATATATACTCATATAACTTTGCGTTAAATACAACATCAACAGCAGCAGAAGCAAAAGCTAAATCTGCTGGTATCGTTGCGATGGGTCTATTAAATACTATTAACGTAGTAAATTACGGTAATATCTATGGTAGTGAAACTGCATCTGGTATATTCGGAGTTATGTACTTCAGTAGATTTGCAAGTGAAGTAACAGAAAATACAAAGGTATATATCGCAAATACAATCAACTATGGTAACGTATATATGCTTTCAAGAGGATATAACCATACTCATGGTAATACATACCTAGATTACAATGCGATAAATTATACAACATTTAAGGGATTAACTACTTCAAGTGTTATATTCACTAATGCTACAGCAGGTAATATTCAAGCATTTACATCAATCGTAAGAAATACAGACTATATTTCTACAATTGGTTCAATTTTCGCTATTGCAAACTATGCAACATCTGCAAATTCAGCTAATATTGCAATTAGATATTTAATTTCATTTAATAAGGAATGTGGCATCGTTGGTGAAACAGTTGGTGCCCCAGTAGGAGTATCAGTTTCAACAGATACACTATATTCAGCACACGTTTCAACACATGCTGGTACAGGTTCATATTTAAATGATAAGTGGATTAATAACTATGTACAATATGCTCCACTTTCAACAGGAAGTGTAACAGGAAGCTTTGTTACATCAATTAATGCAAATACTGGTGTAGTTACAACAGGAACTAGAACATACTATGGTATTTTCAATAATAGCTTCCCATTCAGACAAGCAGTATTAGGTAAGGTTAGATTTGATACAACAACAAATCCAACTGATGCTTACTTAACTGACTATTTCGAATTCGTAGGTTTCAAATACATTAACCCAGTTCTATTTGAAAAGATTGGCTGGCAAACAATGGCATATTCAACAGCCGCAACAGACTTTGCAACTAACGTTGGAAATGTAGTAAAACTTTTAAATAAGACAACAAATTATACAAATTATAAAACAAGTGCTAAGGATGTATTTACTTGGATGCAAAACTCAGCTCCAGCAGACCTTGAAGCATTAATTGATGCATTAATCGCAGATGAAGATCATAGTGCACTTTTACAAGTATTACAATATATATTCTCAGCAGATTCTCAATCTAATATATATATTAATATAGGATTAAGAGAATCTATATTAAATAAATTAATAGATAGTGATGAAGAATTAATCACATTATTATCATCAATTTTAAAATATGAAAATGGATTCTCACAAGTATTAGCTGAATCTATTATGGTAAATGAAGATGCAGTTAAGACTTATATCGATACTTACTTAGGCACAATGCAAGAAGCTGATATCATATCACTAATGAATGATTACATTAGCTATCTTGAAGCAAATAGTAATAGCTATTTCAATTATGGAACAAGTGAAGCTAAGAGAATTGAACTTTTAACTACACTTCTTGCCAATATTAATGATGCTAGATTCTATAGAGAATTAGTATCAATTTTAGGTATTGATGATAACTCTTTATCAGCAACAGCTAAGATGCTAAGAGGATATCAAAATATTACAACTGCCAATAAGAAGACATTATTTGAAACAATTATTTCTTATAATTTTGATAATATTGAAACATATTTAGATAATATGAGTTCAGATATTAATTTCTATGGTGAGCTTGTTAAAGATGGATATAACATCACATCAATGTCAAGCTTATATTCAAGTGCAGATATAACTTCAGGTTCAACCTCTACATCATCATCAATAATCGATGAAAGAGTTGCATTATGGAATTTAATAAAGGATACAAGCATATTTAGGAATAAGTTTACTTCATTTGGTATTCCTAATACTTTATACTTTAATGCAACAGAATATAACAATACATATCAATCAATTACTGAACCACATAATGATGGTGCTTACTTAGGTGATACGACTGAAAGATTATCATATATGTATACAACTGATATAACACCAGCTGTATATTTCTATGGTCCTTATACAAGAGTTACAAATACAGCTAGAACATCAGCGGACTTAAGATTTGTTGCAGCAGATGGAACTCAATCAATAACAAATCCAACAGTTTATACTGACACAAAGAGTTTGAATGGACATCAAAATAATTATTATTCTCTATTCCATTATTCAGATGATTCATTATGGACTAGTACAGCAACAATTAAGGGTAGAGGTGGAAATAACTCAACTGTTACTTACGCTCAAGCATTTAATGTAACAGGAAATACAAACTATACTACATATCCATTCCCAATGCTTATTTATTATGATTCAAATAACGAGCAATTAGGTGGTGCCAACTCAACTTACACAACAAATGCTGATTTCTATGTAAGTGGAAATTATCCTATAGGAACAGGCTTTAGAGGATTTAGTAATCAACAATTTGGTGCTAAAAACTTCAAAGACCCAATGACAGGTATTTCACGTAGTGCAACAGACTGGTCTGGTACATTATTTGGAACAAATGATTTATACCTATATGTACAAAATACAGGTGAATATTTCTCACTTTCTAATGCGACAATGGGTCCAAGATTCACTAGCGGTGGAGATGCAAATATTACACTTGCTGATGGTAGAACTATTAAGACACGTAGTACAAGATGTTATATTCAAGATAAGGATGGTGCATACCACCCAGTTCAAGGAAATGCCAATCAACAAATCATTATTGGTAGATACGTTAACAATAGATTTACACCAGTTCATACATTACAAAATTTTGATGGACAATCTCAACAAATCTATTCATTCATTGCGAGTGTTGTTGGTTTAAGAATGTATACTTCAACAGTATCACAAGCTTACCATTCAACAGCTAGAACTGGTATTTATAGACGTTCTGGTGGTTGGAATAACTACTTCACATGGAAGCAAAGTGAAAAAGTTCACGTATATACTTCACAAATCATTGATTATTCTCATTCGGATTTATTAAATCTAGATGGTTATTTAACTCAATATGCTGATGGTAAGACTCAATCAGCAGATGAAAGAGAAATCATTAATTATATCTTTAATAATTATTTCTTAAAGAGTTCATATATTGCAACATTTAAGAAGGTTGTTCAAGCTGCAATGCTTGAAGCACTTGGAGATCATGATACAAATGGTCAAGCTTATATAGATTCATTCTTTATGGCAAATATCTATTCTGCATCAAAAGCAGGACTTGGTAAGATTCCATTTGCATATTTATATAAGGAATCTGGTACAACAGTTCAAGCATATTTAAATAGCCTTGCATCATTTACAGGAGATAATAAGTCATTACTAATTTATGGCGCAGCTGGTAATCAAGCTAAATATGTAGGACTTCTAAAGAGACTTTCAACTATTTATGGAATGACGTCTGATAATAGTTATGCAGATTTAGGTGCATTCTTAGATTATCTGACACTTCATCCTGGATATATTAATAGTAGTGATAAGATAGTATTATCAAATCTAAGCTCACTTGATCTTGCAACCCTAGAGCAATACTTATCATTATTTGATGATAATAGTGATATTAATATTTCAAATATGTATGATCTTGCAGGCGAATTAAGCGCATATAGTGGATCAGTTGTATATAATCAAGCAACATATGATTCAAACACATATAATTATGGATTAAAGTTTACATCGATGACTTTAACACCAGCAACAACTGATACAAGAATTATGCTAATTGCAAAATCAACAGGTACATCATCTACATTAACTATTGGTTCAGATACAGTAACAGTTAATGGTATCGGTGAATATAATATAGTAACTAATGGTGCAACATCAGTAACTATTACATCAAATAGTGATGTTATCGTATATGCTGTATATTATATTCGAGATAATTCATATACTAATCAGTCAACTACTCTTAATGGAACTGTACTTGATAGTAATCAAGCTAAATACTTCACAATAACAAAAGCTGAAGTAGAAGCACAAATTGATACTGCTATAACTAGTGCAATTGGAAATGATACATTCTATAAAGTAACATCTTATAGTGTTGTTGCAAATGTTAGTTTAGGTGGTTCAGCTGGCGATAGTACAGCGATGTATTTTGCTGAATCAAAAACACCTACAAGTGTTTATCCAAATACACAATTCCAGTGGCTAACAGGTCAAACAACTAATACAACTTTAAATATATTAGATGAATATTACAATCAAACTATATTTGCAGTTCAAAATACTAATGGCTATACATGGAGCTTATATAGATATATAACAGGTGTATCTTATACAATTACATATAGTTATGTTGCAAATGGAACAATAGGAACAACTTCAGATAATGTAGTGGTTAGTGATAGTCCAAATACAACTTCTATTACAGCGCCTACACAAGCGAATGTTCAATCATTAGTAGCTTCAGATGCAGGTTATGCAAGCTTTAATTCAGATTTAGCTATTAGTAGTGCGACACTTTCACTCACTGTAAATAATCCTTCTAACTCAACACAGTATTATGTTATATATGATGCTACAAATGGAGCATATATGGTATCAGATTATGAAACTGTTAATGCTGGCGCATCGGTTACATTCTCAAATATTGATTTAACACAATATTATGGTCGACAAATTGTAGTTAGATATTATAATGGTGGATGGACGAATGCACCTACTAACGCAGCTTCTATTACAAGTTACACATATACAGTTAATTATACTAAACCAGCATGTGCTGTATCTCCTGCAAATATTAAGAAGGATAGATTATTAAATCTAGGAGATATAACTTATACTGATGTAAGAAATGATTATTTGTGTTACATTTATAAGAATTCAACAAATAATAGTACACTTCATAATAATTTCATTAAGAGCAATTTAACAATGTTTGCTCCAATCAATACATCAGGAAATGATTCAAGTCCAACAAATCCATTTGTAAATCAATTATCTAATTCAGAAAAGATTGATTTTGCAAAGGTTGTACTAAAGAATAGTAATGCTGCATTATACTAT
>JAEEGL015595946.1_pt1 | contig 27225 bp, 28 predicted proteins | sample 9134231 | NCBI WGS metagenome assembly JAEEGL01 (sample SAMN16246548, study PRJNA631951) | gut metagenome | biome: gut microbiome; feature: rumen; material: fiber-attached | host: Bos | place: Iran: Karaj | collected 2018-10 | reverse complement strand
GCATATGTCTTCTTTCGGTCAATTCTCATTACAGTTCCTCCCTGTTGTCCATATGATCTTCATGGACATCTCTTTCATTTTATACATAAAGTGTATTCCTGAATACGGCTTGATGCCTGTCAATATATGGTTTCTTACCTGTCATTTTTAGTCATTTTCCTTCTGATCCGTCCGGATCGAAAAGAAAAAGCAGGCCGCCTGACCTGCTTTTTCCTAAACCCCTAATTATCCTCCGAAGTGTCCTCGTCCCAGAACAGTTCGTCCAGAGTCTTTCCAAGGACCTTGCATATGGCAATACATAACCGGATCGTAGGATTATAGTCACCTTTCTCGATCGAGTTGATCGTCTGGCGGGAAACCCCGACCTTATCGGCCAGATCCTGCTGCGACATATCCATCGCGGCGCGGGCGGCTTTCAGTTTAAGGTTCTTCATCTTCCAGTGCCCCCTTCCGATCCTTAATACTCTTTATCGACATCTCCACGGCTACTGCGCCGAAACATAAAGCGAAGATAGCGGCGGATCTGTTCAGGTCATTGACAGTTCCTGTTTTCACGTAAGGAACCAGCGCAGACAGACCTGCCATGATCGTCATGATCCATACAAGAACAGTACACTTTGCTCTGCCTCCATTATATCCGACGAATGCGTCGTTGATATCCGCAAGCATCACAAAGGTAGCAAGACCTACGAACGTCGGGATCAGCGTCGACTCAAAGCTGGACAGTGGAAAACTCGGCGCAAACTTACTGAAGATACCGATCGCGAAGCAGCAGACGAGGGATACTATGAATGAGAACATCGCTGCCTGTCCACGGCAGATCAGTTGTCTCTCGTCGTAACTCTTCGATTCCTTCACCGTCAGGATGATCAGTAAGATGGCAATAATCAGGAAGATTCCGGCGACCGCGATCGTCTGGATCGAGATGAAAGAAGTATCCGGTTTTACCGTGATCGTGTAGGAAACAGAGTAATCTCCGGGGGTGATATACTCTGTCGCAACAGGTGTCAGCTCGATAAAGAAATCAGAATCATTCAGATTATCGAGGGTAAACGTGAACGTCTCATCATTCCTGATGGTAGCAGAACAAAGACGTTCTCCGCTCAGAACGAGCTGTCCGAAATTCTCTGAAAGATACAATTCTTTGGCGCTGCTCATGCCGGGAATGATCATCAGGGAATATGTGGTTCCTTCCGGTCCGGAAGCTTTTACCGTAATCGTAGCCTTATTCCCGACCGGCTTGAAATAATTGGATCCATCATAGGAAACCAGACAGCTGCCAGCGCCACACGACGTTTTAAACATACCATGACCATCTGCCATTTCATCGGCCGGAAGATCGAGTTGACTCGGGTCCGGTTGGACATGTCCTTCGTAGTCAACGGGGGAATCCGCCGGAATATCACGGACATAGAGCGGATCGGAATAACTCAGGCGGGTATCCCTGTTCATACGGATCGAGGAGAAGAGACCGACCAGGATAATGACGAGTGAAATCATAATAATGGTAATGTTGATCGTAGAAAGTTTCTTTTTCATAGGTGCTTACCTCCAAGGCAAATATTACTACGAACTTTACATAATGTCAACTATATGCGACATAATGTTAAAGATATATCACCTTGCCAATGTTTTTTCATGATAATCATCGAATACTGTTTTTCCTCTCTTGACTTTGTCCTTAGGACAAAGTTTATGCTTTAAGGCAACAGGGGGCGATATCGGATCTCCCCAAGATCAGAGAAAGGAAGATCGATATGGGTGTTCTAAAAAAGATCCTTAAGCAAAACAGGAAATGGGTGATCCTTTCTGTTCTCTTTGCCACTTTTCATAACTGTGTCGGGATCCTGTCGACCCACTTTGTCGGAAAACTCGTAAACCATATTTCAGACGGGTCAAAGATATCGATGCTCCTCATCGGGATTCTTATCCTCTTCGCTCTTCTCAATCCCCTCACATCTTACGGCAACCATCTCCTCGGCCAGTACACCGCGGAGCGGGCCGCACACTCCCTGCGCATGGGATTCATGCGGCATCTTCTGAAAGACGGGTCAGAGTCCGCGGATAAAGCCATGTCGATCGTGCAGGGAGAGCTTACCCGTGCAACCGACTACCTCAGCAATTCTTTCTTCAGTAATGTCGGTATGCTCATCACGAGTGTTCTCGTTTTTCTCTTTCTCCTCTATGAAAATCCGATCCTGACGGTCGTTCTCCTGATCCCGACACTGGTGATCCTCATCTATGTCAGTATCTCCGGAAGTGCCATCTCAAAGACGGTAAAGAAAGGACTGGAAGCCAGAAGCCGTATGAACCACGTCGCCTTCGGCATCGTGTCGAACTTCCCGATCGTCTCGGTATATGACGCGAGTGCTTTTCTCGAGGAAAAGCACGACGAAGCCCTCGCCGACTGGGAAAAGCACACGAAGAAAGAAGAACGCATCATCGCGGTACTCAACTCCATCTCCGCGCTGCTTTCACAGGTCCCGCTTCTGAGCGTTCTTCTTACAGGCGGCATCCTCATCTTCCGCGGGTCGATGACGCTGGGTACTCTGATCGTATTTCTGAACCTGCAGAGCAGCGTGACGATGTTTCTGATGAACATGCCGAACTTCATCGCTTACTTTAGAACTTTTACTTCGAATCTCAGCCGGATCGAGCTGGCCTGATCTTAGAGGAGGCAGATACATGCGTGACAATATAACAGAAAAGAGCATTGCGGAACTTTCCGGCGTTTCCTTCCGATACGCCGACACAGATATCGTGGATGGTGTTTCCCTGACGATCGCACCCGGAGAACGTGTCGGGATCGTCGGAGAAAGTGGCTGCGGGAAAAGCACTCTGATCAAGATCCTCTCGGGTCTTCTCGTCCCGACCGCAGGATCCGTTACCGTGGCCGGTGAAACTTCCCCCGGGAAGATCCGCTCGAAGGTCTCTCTGGTCATGCAGTCATCTATGCTGCTTCCGATGACGATCTATGAGAACATCACCATGGGACACGGGCAGAGCGAAGATGCGGTTCGGCATGTGCTCCGGCAGGCAAGCCTTATTGAATGGGTCGACTCTCTTCCCGACGGGATGCACACCTATCTCGGAGACCGTGCGGATGAACTGTCCGGCGGACAGGCACAGCGCATCGCGATCGCCCGCGCGCTTTTAAAGGATGCGCCGCTCCTTCTCCTCGACGAGCCAACCGCTTCCCTTGACGATGCCACTGCGACTTCAGTTCTCGCGTCTCTCGATGCGGCCACCTCAGATAAGTCCAGAACGATCGTCCACGTGACCCATCAGGTCGGGCACCTTACGGACTACCATCGTATTCTCCATATGCAGGGAGGCAGGCTCTATGAATAGGAACGTATACCGTCTTCTCAAAGATCTCGGCATGCACCGGATCTTCATCGTCTTCCTGCTGTTGCGGGTGCCCTTTGATTTCATGTCGACTGTACTTTATGCGAACATGCTCGGCGTTTTCCTGCGTCTGATCGACCGGGGGAATCAGGGAGATCTGCTTCCTACATTCTTCATTTTCCTCGGGCTGACCGCGCTTCTGTTCGCGTATAACATGACCGTCTGGTGTACGATCTCCGTGCGCGTGAATGTAAGGCTTCAGAAGCTTTTCAGGAAGCGCATGCTCTGCCGGATCCTGGGCGCCGGATATGAAGAGATCCAGCAGCGTTCCGGCGGAGAGTGGCTCAACCGCCTGAACAGTGATATCGATCATCTGCATACATATCTCATGGCCCCGGTCAACTTCATGCACCTGGTGATTGCGCTGGTCAATGTGATCCTCTCGTCCATCGTACTCGCCTTCCTGAATTTCCCGCTTCTGATCGTCACCATGCTGGTCCTTCTTCCCTTCTCCTTTCTCAGCTGTATCGTCGTTGTCAGAAAGATCCCCGTCTTCAAGCACCGTGCGCAGGAGGCACTGGGACGCTATACCAACTGGGCCGAGCCGGTCGTCCGCGCCCGTGATGCGATCTGCATTTTCGGCGGTGAGGAACAGGTCCTGAAGAAAGTCGAAGAAACAAGTCTCGATATGCTCCATGCCAATATGCAGGTCCACCGGAGAGTCGCCCGCGCCACCATGATCAATACGTTCTCCGGGATGATGGGATATCTATTGCTTCTTCTGTGCGGCGATAGTATGATGGGGACAAAGATCGCTGATATCGCAGCGCTCATGAAGATCACACAGTACCGTGCAGGCATCATGAAGAGCACGATGCTCATCAATAACGCGGTCAACAGTATGCGCAGCCACGAAGCCGGTGCTGTCCGTGCCTGCGAAGTGCTCATCGGCGAAAAGGAGTCCTATGGATCAGCATAAAGAAATACCCGGACACGAAAACGAAGCTCTTCTTAAGATCGGAGAACTGGCTGACCTCGCCGGCATCTCTCCGAAGGCACTGCGTATCTACGAGCAGAAAAACATCATCAAGCCCGTAGCCGTCGATGAAGAGACCGGGTACCGCTATTACTCAGCTGACCAGTATGAACAGGTCGAATCTCTCCAGAAACTTCAGGACATCGGCTTCTCTCTCAACGAGATCGAACAGCTTCTTTCCGGAAAACTCTCCGAAGAAGACATGAGAGTGCTTTTCGAAGAGAAACGGCGCACGTTGAATGAAGTCATCTGGAAAGCACAGGCACAGCTTCAGGAACTCGATACGATCGAAGAAGGAGTTCATGCCAAAGATCTCGAAGGCATGACCGACGAAGAGCGCGCCTGGCATCTGGCGAAGCTGGTCCGTATCAATGAGCAGAATGTCCGTCAGCTCCTTAGTGACGTCATCTGGCTGTAAAGGTCACATATTTTTATCGTAGATAACTAATCTCTCATAATATCCATAATGTCACTTGCCCAATGCCATCCCTTCGTATAATCGGCATATCACGAAAGGAGGCATTGGAAATGCATAGATTTAAAAGAGCATGTGGTGCGCTAATGGCAGGCGTACTCACAATTTCGGTATTCGCCGCGAGCGGCTGCCGGAGTAATGGAAAGATGAGGGACGATCCTCAGACTGATGTTTCGATGAATACATCGGAAACCACTTCAGAGCCAAGCGTCCCGAAACAGACAGAAACATCGGATATCGCTTATCAGTGTCCTGTTTCTTCTTCAGAGAAAGAGGCAAAAGCACTGGCACTGGAACTTGGTCTGCCCCCGGAAGATCTGCATGGCAAATACGATCTTTTCCTTAAATACGCAGACTGTGTCATCAACAACCCGAGACTCATCGAGTACAGAGGATTTGTCGTAAATCTGTTTCCGATGGTCGCGGATCACCTGGAACCCGAGGATGAGGAATACTTCTTAAGTGAACTCCGCGAGCTGACATTCGAGTCCATATACCTGGGCAGCAACAGCGGTGATTTTCAATCATGGTCAAACAGTATCCGTATATTCGGCGACGGCACTCTCTATGAGACAGAAGCGACGTATGAGACCACCATGCACGAGCTGACTCACTTCTTCGACGCATTCTGCGACCAGGAGTGGGAAAGCACCATGGCCCTCGTTGACGGCCGTCTCGCCTACAGAGAAGACCTGACCGAGGAGCAGTGGATGAACGCCAAAGAATACTACACAGCCAGTTTTATCGTCGAAGGCGGCGCTGAGCTTTATAATGGAAAGTACTTCACGAAGCATCCGTTTACCTACAACGGCCCGCACAATTTCCTGACCGGATTTGAGTGGATCTTCGGAAGCGACGCGCTAGATAAGATGTTCTTCAGCAGAAACTCGACAGAGATATTTATCGGTTATATGAAAGACATCGGGTATACAGATGAGCAGATCGTAAATGTGATCCACTCTTTCAACTCCTACACCTATGACTACATTGAAGCTCCGGAGCACCCGGTCCGTTTCGAAGATGTTCTGATCGATCTTTACGAGCACGAGAAGAAAACAGACTGGAAAGAAGATAAGGTCTTCTGCCAGATCCTGCGGCAGATCAGTCCGGGAACTTACTATAATATTCCTCTGAAGCATGAGGAAGTCAGCGATATCCTTATGCCATACAGCGAGCAGCTGGACTTCGCGAATTCGATCTTCAATTCGATCGATCAGGGAGACAACCCAGCTGCGTACGGCATCTTTGATGTCCTTATTCTGGACGGCAAACCCTATCTGTCGACCGAACTGATCCGCGCGGAGGGTGTCGACAAGACCCGTCCGACCACACTTCTGGTCGACTACGATTTTGATACGGGAAAAGTGCTTTCCTATGAGTACTATGTTCACTCGTATCCGCAGGTCTGCCCGAAGCCTCTCGATACCGGAAAAGCACTCGACAAGCGTCTGGCTTCCCTGATTCACGACCATTCGAAGCTTCTCAGCCAGAAGCCGTACGCCGGAAAAGACGAGCTGAAGGAAGTCTATGAGCGCGCCGCAGCAATCGGAAACAAATACGGTGTCTACATCCGCGTGGGTGAAGACCTTCCGCCGTATGCCGAGCCGTATGTATTTGACCTTGGAACGGAGAAGACTTTTGACGCAAAGAAGATCAACGACATGCTCGACATTGCAGAAGGCGTTCTCAGCCAGTTCCCGGACGGCTACTTCGCGCAGTTCGACTACGGTTACTTCAAGGGCTTCGAGATCTGTATCTTTGAGTGGCCGCTTTATTCCGATCTGAACACCTTCTGGACAGAGGACGGATACATCATGAGCTATTCGATGGACAGTGTCTGCACAGAGGATATAAACGAGATCAGAAGCGGACTTATCCGGGCGATCTTCGATGCCACCAACATGAAGCTTAGGAATTACTTCGATAATTTCACGGACCCGATGTTCTCGGAGAGTGTCTGGAGATCTAAGAATCCGGCGCAGTTCTACTACACGGGTTACATGACCGACGACATCGCATCGGAAGAGTACGAGACCTACAAGGATTATGTCGTCTCGAAGGACGGTATGCTAAGCGGAAGAATGGATCGTATCCTGCTCATGGAAGCGGTTCTCGATAAGAAAGACATCACGGAACAGTGCAAGGAAAAAGCAAGATTCTACAGTCAGTGCATCCGTGAAGCATTCGACGATTCCACCTGGCCGGACGAGACCACTTGGGAAGCGTTCCTCTCTTCCTCCAAAGAAGACTCTAAGGCCGCATAACATCTAAAACCCGGCATCTCAAACAGATGCAGAAAGGAGCTGTCTCATCAATGAGACATGCTCCTTTTCGCTCTTTTTATATATTTTTCGCGAAGCGCGTTCTCTTCATCCCGGATATCCTTAAGGATCTCTCCCTTCTCTTCCTGAAGCTTATAGATCCTTTCAAACCCATCATCAATCGCGTCTTTCCTTATCTCGATCACCTTGTTCTTCGCCCCCGGGGAATACTTATGGTCTTCGAGCAGGCTGCGGATCTTATAGACGCCCATGATGATAAAGATAACAGCATATATGAGTATGAACATTATCACCAGAGTTTTAAAATCCGATTTGTTCTGAACAAACTTCTCATGGCTTGTCTTCCACCTGCCAAAGAGAATTACGAAGAACATAATCAGCGGTATAGACAAGTACACTCCGATTGTGCCTTTGTCTGCCTTCTCCTTTCTCTTCGGTCTGTACTTTTCTCTTTCGATGCTGGCTTTGACATACTTTTCCGTTCTTTTCAGGTCTTCCTGGCTGCCGCGCAGATCCTTTTCCGCTTTATCGATCTGCCGCACCTTGTTGCAGTATTCCGTGATATTCTGCGGAATCTTCATCTTCGGAAGAACTTCCCGAAGCGTGGCCAGCGACGGATGCGTGCTGATCATATCCAGGTATTCCTCGCTCTGAATCTTTTCAGACTGGACCAATACCTCTTCCACAGTGTCGCATTCAAAGTCCTGCGCATAAGCGTGAAGGATCACATACGGATCGGTCTTTGCAGAGACCGGCTTCGTGTCGGAAGAATCTTCCTTCCTTTTCTCTGAAACGGCCGGACGGTCTGAGGACTTCTTTGGGTCATCCCTGGAAGAAGGCTTCTCAAGAGCTTCGGTATAGGACTTCTTCTTTTGCGTGACAGGCGCCGCCGGCTTAAACGGAGATGCAGGAACGACAGGAGATTCCTGTGCCGGAGTATCGGACGCGGGTTTCGTCTTTTTATCTGAAACCGGCTTAATAGAAGTAGACTTAATTGTAGTAGGCTTGATAGCAGTGGGCTTCAATGAAGTTGACTTCACCGAAGGAGCGGACGCGGGTGCCGCCGGTACGGGTGCCTGAGGAACAGACGCGGGTGCCACTGGTTCGGGCGATTTTGGAACAGACGCAGGTGCCTGAGGAACAGACACAGCAGGACTGCTGTCTTTTTCGGCACGTTCCGACCTTCCGCATTCCGTACATACGAAGCGGCCGGTCAGGCTGTCATATTCCATTTCCTTTGCACAGGCAGGGCAGACCCTAATATCACTCATAATCAACCTCAATCCCCATCATATTTATAGCATGAAGTCCGCCCGCCTTTATGTCAAGTATCCCCCCTTCCCCGCCCCTGCCCGCGAAAAGCAACCCATACCGTAAGTAGAAAAGAAAATCTCCCAATAGTATTGTAAGTAGGTTCCAATGCGAGTGCTTTTCCAGTATCATAAGGACAGAAATCAACAAAAGGGGCCAAACGGACATGAAACTCAAGCTCGCGGAAAACATTAAAAGAATGCGTAAAGATAAGGGTCTGACGCAGGAGGCTCTCGCAGATGCACTCGGCGTAACGGTCGGCGCAGTCTATAAGTGGGAAGCGGATCTGTCGAACCCGGAACTCGCGATGCTCGTTAAGCTGGCGGAACTCTTCGATACTTCCGTAGACACACTGCTCGGATATGAAGTGACTGATAACCGCCGGCAGGTGATCATCGACCGCATCTACGACTACTCGGCCAGGAAAGATAAACAGGCGATCGAGGAAGCGGAGATGGCTCTGGCGAAATACCCGAACGATTACTGGGTGATCTTCGCAGCCGCGAACATCTACTCGAATTTCGGTCTGGAAGAAAAGGACCGGGATAAGTCCATGATCAGAAAAGCGATCACTCTATATGAGAAAGCCTCCCGCATCGTCCCGCCTGATACGGATCCGAAATACGGCAAGCTGATGCTTCTCGGAAACATTGCGACTCTCTACTACTTCCTCGGCGAGAAAGACAAGTCCCTCGACATGCTGAAGGAACATAACGAAGCAGGTGTGTTTGATTCCGCGATCGTGGGCATGATGACGATGAACGGGGATACGAGCGAAGACTGCCGGCAGTGGATCGTCAACAGTTTCTGGAACTCGACTTCCAATATGATCAACACGACATACGCACTTCTCCTGTTCTATAAGAACCGCGGAGACCTGACCCGCTTAAAGACCCTTGCACGCTGGGGCATCGACTATCTGAGCAGTTTACGCAAGACCGATGATCCCTGTTTTCTCGATAAACAGATCGCGGCATTTACCATGACGGAAAGCTATGCTTACTTCAAGAGCGGAGATCCCGACAAAGCCATGGTTCTTCTGAAAGAAGCCAAAGAAGTATCCGAACGGTACGATCAAACGCCCAACTACAGTGTCGACATCATCAAACTCTTCGATAACGATCACGGAAGCCTGGTCGATATCCTCGGCAAAACGGCCGAAGAAGCCATGGAGAAAATGATCAGTATCATCGGCGATAAGAAGTTTACTTCCATGTGGAGAAGTCTCAACAAATAAGGAGAACGGAAAATGAAAACGAAAAACTTGTATGTGGAACTGAAAAATCAGTTCCATAAGGATAACTATGTCTTTTTTGCACTCGCAGTAGCAGGATCTTTCCTCTCGGCACTGTTCAGTATGGCGATCTCCTGGCTCATCAGGGAACTCATCAACACTTCCTCCGGCGCCGGCTCCAGAAGCCTTCGCGAACTTGCGCTCATCACGGTCATCATGGCAGTATTTTTCTTCCTGACCTCATTTCTTACTTATGTCTCGCAGCCGAGATATATCATGAAAGCGATCCGCAACTATAAGGAAGCGCTTTTCCGGAAACTGACGGAAAAGAACATCACGTCCTTCCGCTCCGAAAGCACTTCAACTTATCTTTCGGCGCTGACGAACGACAGTGTCGCCATCGAGACCAACTACCTGGAAAAAGAATTCAGGTTCCTCTATCTCATCACCTCGTTTTTCGGATCTCTCGGCCTGATGCTCTTCTACTCCCCGCTTCTGACACTGGTCGCCGTTGGTGTGACGATCCTTCCTCTTATCGTATCGCTTCTTACCGGCAAAAAGCTTGCCGCCGAAGAGGTAACGGTTTCCGAGGGAAACAAGAACTTCACCGCCACGATCGGTGACTGCCTGAACGGTTTCTCCGTCGTGAAAAGCTTCCGTGCGGAAAAAGAGATCACCCGTCTCTTTTCAGAAGAAAACGGAAAACTGGAAAAGTCGAAGTTCATCCGCAGAAAACTGCAGATACTGGTCAGCACACTGGGCCAGTTATCCGGTATGATCGCACAGATCGGCGTCTTCTTCGCAGGTGCCTATCTCGCCGTCTCCGGCAAGGGCATGACCGCAGGTACCGTCATCTTGTTTGTTAACCTCATGAACTTCGTCATCCAGCCGGTCGCCGAGCTCCCCGGACTTCTCGCAGCACGCCGTGCCTCAAGATCTCTCATCAGAAAGATCTCCGAATCGCTCGAGAAGAGTGCTTTTGCCGGCGGATCCGAAGAACTCGGAACACTGGATCAGGGCATCTCCATGAAGAATATCTCCTTCTCCTATGAAGAAGGAAAAGAAGTACTCCACGATGTATCTGTCGACTTTGAAGCAGGAAAATCCTACGCGATCGTCGGCGGATCCGGAAGCGGAAAGTCCACACTCCTCAACCTCCTTCTGTCGTGCACCGGCGGCGCGGAATACAGCGGCTCGATCCGCTGGGATAACAAGGATCTGAAGAATGTTTCTTCGGACTCTCTCTTCGATCAGGTATCCTCCATCGATCAGAACGTCTTCGTATTTAATTCTTCGATCAGAGACAACATCACGATGTTCCGTGACTTCCCGAAAGCAGAGGTCGAAAACGCGATCTCCCGCGCAAACCTCGGAGAACTCATCAGCGAGCGCGGCACCGACTATCTGTGCGGGGAGAACGGCGGCGGCCTGTCCGGCGGCGAGAAGCAGAGGATCTCCATCGCAAGAAGCCTCCTGAAGAAATCCTCCGTCCTGCTGGCTGATGAGATTACGGCAGCACTCGATGCACAGACCTCCCATCGGGTAACTTCCGACATTCTCGATCTTACCGGGATCACAAGGATCGTCGTTACACACGACCTCGAGGAGAGCCTTCTGAAAAGATACGACCGCATCCTGGTCATGAAAGACGGCAGACTTCAGGAACAGGGAACGTTCGACGAACTGATGGAAAAGCAGGGTTACTTCCACGCATTATTCACGATTGCCGACTAAACGGAAAAGGACGGAAAAAGAAGGGGTTGTCTCAAAATGAGGCGACCCCTTTCCTTGTTGACTTGAGTGTTGACGCGAACAGTTCCCTTTTGAGACAGCGCCCTCCGTTATCTGTATTTCCGCTCAGGATGTGCCTCGTAGTATGCTTTCTTGGTCTCATACATCCTCTCGTCCGCGATATGCATCGCCGTTCGGATATCCTCGCCTTCCTGCACGATATACGTGCCGATCGACAGATGGACGTTCTCCTTCTCCGAGAGCTTATCGAGCTCCTCAAGCTTAAGTGCCAGTGCTTTTTCATCCGTATCGGGCAAAATGGTCATGAACTCGTCACCGCCGGCACGGTAGATCTTTCCTTCAGGAAAAACACTTTTCAGTACATTCGCTGCAGTCCGGAGAAGGTTGTCGCCCTTGTCATGACCATTCTCGTCGTTGACCCTCTTAAGACCGTTGAGATCGATAAACAGCATCGCGTACGGATTTCCGATCTTTATCTTTCCGGAGATGATATCACTTACGGTATTGTTCATCGCATTACGGTTCATAACACCGGTCAGCATGTCCATCGTACCCATCAGTTCGAGCTTCATAAGAAGGTTCTGGTTGGCGATCTCCGAAGCGATAAAGAACGTGGTCAGCTCCAGCGTCTCCTTGATCTTGACAGTGTTCTCCGTATTGAAGTTTACCGCCCACATATACCCCTGCGTCTCATCGTTATAGTTCAGCGGGAAAAGCACTATGTTCCGCACATATGCGCCTGTCAGGGATGCGTGCCACAGCGGATTGACCGTCTTGAGCCAGTCCATATCCCGCTGGTCCTTAAGGATAATGCAGGTGCTGTCACCAAGCGTCTGTTTCCATGTCTGTGCAATATCGTAGAACCCTTCGTCAAGATAGGTATCCATCGGAAGAAGTCCGCTGCCTTCGCGGATCGCCTCGGCAAGGTTCGTACACTTCTTCGTCTTGTCATCCTTGATCAGGATACAGCAGTGATCGGATTCGCAGATCTTTCGGATATCCTCGACGACCTCTTTGAAAGTCTGTCGGATATTCGTCGAGCCGCGGAGCTTGATGCATGTCTGAAGCACGGCAGAAGAACTCTCGGCGGAAAGACTTGCCTGCTGCTCCGAGTCCACATGCGGAGTGACATCGTAGGAGTAAACGCAATATCCCCTGTCCGTCTGATCCGACTGAAGCGGAAGAAGAAACATATTCAGCCACAATCCCATCTGCGGAAGACGGACATAGGCATGGAGCGGCTGTCCGAGTACGGCACAGCGGTAGCAGTAATCTTCGAAGTTCTTGTCCTTCGGGAAGTATTCTTCATAGGGAGAATCCGGAACGAACGGATGGTGCATCACCTGAAGCATATCGTCGTAGTGGGCCTGGTTTCCGTCAGCGATACGGATGTTCCCATACCGGCCATCCGGGAGTATATCGACCGACATGATACAAGTCTTATTCTTATAACCGGCAAGCATGCTCTTAAAATCCATATCCTACACTCCTTTGCCTGATTCCCCGAAAAGAGAAACACAATATCACGTTTCTATTCTATCACGCAGAATAAGGCGAATTGCGACGTATCATCTGATATCTTGTAAACATCTGTAAATGATATTATTGATAGATGGCCTGGATAGAAGTCTAGATATACTATGCGGGCTTATGCCTTGTATCCCGGCTCCTTGTAAAGGACATCCTTGTCGGCCATGATCTGCGCATCGTAGACCTTATCCTTCCAGTCAGCCTGATCCACTTCTTTGATGGATACGGATACGGATGTTAAATTGCATCCGAGAGTCTCCGCGACGACCTCTGCGACCTTATCGGCGCAGTTCTGCTTCACTTCTTCCGATCTTCCCGGATAGCACTTGATCTCTACATGTGGCATATGATAATCCTCCTATAACGTTTCCATTATCGCACAGAAAAAGCAAATTGATATAAGAACGTGATTTCACTTTCTTTTATATCAATGAATACAGGGGGTGATTGATATAAGAAGCGTAGAATTGAAGGTTTTATATCAATTATGGGACTCGAAAGTGTCCTACCGTTGATATAAGACTTCACATTCGCGTGGTTTTATATCAATGGAAGGGTTGAAAATTGATATAAAAGCACTGTTTGGGGCGAGTTTATATCAATCGCCCCACCAAATCATTGATATAAAACTGCCATTTTCAGCCTGCTTATATCAATTGAGTACGATCTATCACTCAGACGGCAGTCGTCACGGCTTTCACATCGGGCCAGTGTATTTGATACGCTGTTTTTTGAGCCACTTCCTTATCTGATCGCGCTCTCAATAAAGCGGTCGAACATCTCACTTAAGTGATCGACTTTTGAATCGACATCTTCTTCCATGTCATCCCAGATATACTCGAGGAAGAACCCGATAAATGCATAGGTGTAGAATCTCGCGATCTCGCGGATCTTCTTCTCCGATACATTCTTTCCTTCCGCTTTTTTTCTTACATAACTGATGAATACTTTGTCCGTGATCTCGAAGATATAATGCTCGAGCTGTTCACGTGAAAGTGAGTCAACGATGTGATGGATCAGTCTGGGATTGTCGTGGCACATGCGGAAGAAGATCTTGATCCTCTTCTGCCATCCGGCATACTCATCTTCATCCTTGCGGATGACGCGCAGCTTCATGCCGAACCACTCATTAAGAAGTGCATATTTGTCGCAGTAGTGATAGTAGAACGTGTTGGGACTGATCCCGGATCTTTTGACGAGTGCAGATACTGTGATCTTATCGAAAGCTATCTCTTCGAGCATCTCTTCAAAAGCGCTCATGATCGCTCCCTTGGTAAGTAGTGCCATCTGTTCTTCCTCCGTTCTTTTCCCTATGAAGAATGATACCACATTTTTCGCCATAAACCGCCTGTTTTTCAGTATTTGCACAATTTAGCCGATTTGTACTATTTTTCACAGTTTCAGAGAAATCCTCAAAATCGAATACTTCTTGAAACTTGCCCGTTCCTGTTTGCTTTTGATTTGATTACACTTTTACTCGAAATCGAAGTTAAAGGATGTAACTATGGAAACAAGAAGAGTCGTGATTACAGGTCTGGGAGCGGTCACTCCGCTGGGCAATAATGTATCCTCATTCTGGAATGGTCTGAAAGAGGGCAGAAACGGAATTGCACCGATCACGAAGGTAGATGTTTCCGAGTCTCCCATCAAGCTCGCCGGCGAAGTCAAGGACTTCGATCCGAGAGATTTTATGGATTTCAAATCCGCCAAAAGAATGGAGCTTTTCTCGCAGTATGCAGTTGCTGCGACAAGAGAAGCGCTTCAGGATTCCGGTCTGGATCTCACGCGTGAAGATCCCTTCCGTCTGGGCGTTATCGTCGGTTGCGGTATCGGCGCCATGCAGAAGCATGAGCTCGAGATCCCGAAGTTCCTGAGCGGCGCGAAAACTGACCCGCTTTATATCCCGCTCGTCATCACGAACATGGCCTCCGCGAACATCGCGATCCAGTTCGGTCTGAAGGGCAAGAATATGGACATCTCTACTGCCTGCGCGACAGGCAGTCACTGCATTGGCGAAGCATATAACTCGATCCGTCTCGGTGAAGCCGACGTGATCGTTGCCGGCGGAACCGAAGCTGCAATCACAAGCTCGGCCATCCGCGGTTTTTCCGCGCTAAAAGCACTCTCCACCTGTTCCGATCCGGAAACTGCCTGCCGTCCTTTCGACAAGGAGCGCGATGGGTTTGTTCTGGGTGAAGGAGCCGGAATCTTAATACTTGAAGAATATGCGCATGCTGTAAAAAGGAATGCGAATATCCTAGCCGAGGTCGTGGGCTATGGTGTGACCAACGATGCTTATCACATAACTTCCCCAACCCCCGATGGCAGCGGAGCCGGAATGGCGATGAAAATCGCCATGAGGCAGGCGGGACTCCTCCCTGCCGACATTGATTACATCAACGCCCACGGTACCTCGACTCATCTGAATGACCTTTATGAGACCCGCGCAATCAAGTACGCGATGGGAGAAGATGCAGGAAAGATCTCCATCAACTCCACGAAGTCCATGACCGGTCATCTCCTCGGAGGCGCCGGCGCGATCGAAGCGATTGTCTGCATCCGCGCAATCAGCGAAAACTTCATCCACCTGACAAGAAACTCCCATGCCGGCGAGGAAGAACTGGATCTGGATTATACATTCGGAAAAGGAAAGAACCGTCAGATACAGTATGCGATGAGCAACTCGCTCGGATTCGGCGGACACAACGCTGCCCTTCTTTTCAAGAAAGCCATGTAATCTCTTTCTTTATTCGATGCTCTTCAGGGATTCGGTCATATCGATCCTTCTGATCTTGCCGCGCATCATGAGGTCGACGGCAAACGAGAACAGAATGACCAGAAGAAGCGAGAACACGTAGCTCTTCGGAAGGATCAGGATCTTATATGCCACGATATCCATCTTGATCTGCGAGATGACAAAGCGGTGCAGATAGATACCCATCGGAATGCCGAATACGAAGCCGAACAGGCAGAGGATGAAGTTCTCACGGAACACATAACTTCCCGTCTCGGATCTCTTGAATCCGAGTACCTTCAGCGTCGCGATCTCGCGTGTTCTCTCGGAGATATTGATGTTGTTCAGATTAAAGAGCACGATGAACGCAAGAAGCGCGGCACAGATGATCACCAGGATCACGATATAGTCCATCTTCTCCATCGTTTCCGAGAAGCTCTTTCTTCCCTCGTCCATAATCGTCCACGCCTGGATATTCTCCGCGGAACCGAGCACAGAACCATACTCATATGACTTTCCGTCCGGTACACGGACGAGCGCGCCGTTCGGTTGATATTCTTCGCCAAAAGCACTTGTATATGTGGCCTTATCCATGATGACGTAGTGGTAGGTGTAGTTATCGAAGATGTATCCGATCGGACAGGTGACGGTCCTTCCCTCTTCTCCATAGTCGAGTGTGATCGTATCTCCAACGGAAAGAGAATTACTCTCGGCAAGTTTCAGGCTGACTCCGACCTCACCGGTCTTCGGAAGTGAGTACTCCGTCTTTCCCTTATGCGGGTTCACAAACTTCGTGAAAGAAGGATCATCGAACACAAAGAGTTCAACATCTCTGATCGCACTCTTACTCGAGTGCTTTAAGCGCTCGGTGCGGATCAGGATCTTCTCGGAATCAAGCTGTGCTTTCTGATCAGCCTGGCTGAGGATCTCTTCCATCTTCTGAGATGTCGTTCCGGGATCGAAGTTCACCGCGACATCGTACGTCATGATCTCATCGAACTGGAAGTTGATGAGATTGTTGATCGAGTCCTTCAGGCCGAAACCGGTGATCAGGAGCGCAGTGCATCCTGCGATGCCGATGATCATCATCCACATTCTTTTCTTGAAGCGGAAGATGTTTCTCGCGGACACCTTATGCAGGAACGAAAGACGCTTCCATAGAGGAGTGATGTACTCGAGGAAAATGCGCTTACCGGACGGCGGAGCCTTCGGCCGGACAAGCTCTGCCGGCGTCTCGGTGAACTCCTTAAAGCACGTTACGATCGTGACTCCGACGGAGCACAGGATCGACACGAAAAGCGATATCAAAAGAAGCGGGATCTCTGTCGTAAAGGTGATCGGCGCAAAGCCGTACATCACATCATAGACCTTCCAGATAATAAACGGGAACACTTTCGTCCCGGCCGCAAATCCTCCGACCGCACCGATCACGGAAGCAGATCCCGCGTACACGACATATTTCAAAATGATCGAGAACTTCGTATATCCCAGCGCACGCATCGTGCCGATCTCGGACCGCTCATCAGATACCATTCGCTGCATCGTAGTCGAGCAGACAAGGGCAGCCAGCGCGAAGAAAAAGATCGGAAAAACAGTCGCGATACCATCAACGATCTTCGCATCGTTTTCAAAGCTGACATAGCCGACATTCGTGTCACGCTGAAGGATAAAAAACTCAGGAGAGGAAGGAAGTCCGAGGGTGGCCGGATCCACGGAAGCAAAACCACTTCGGAATGATGCCGCCGCCTTCATGAGGTCATAACGGTCATTCACGATCTTCTCGACACAGGGACGGAGAGTCTTCAGAAACTCAGATGTGAGCTCATCGTATTCATCCGAATAAGTTTCCCTGTCTTCACTGAGTTTTACGAAGATCTCGGAGTACGCATCAAACTCCAGCGCCTCCCTCTTTGTAAATGCGAAAAAGTCGACCGCACCATCACCGATCTCGGTCGTACCTTTCTGGAAATTCATGTAGTACGGAGAGCGCACGCGTCCGACGACCTCATACTCCGAAAAGCTGAATCCGTCTCCCTCCGAGAGGATCAGCGTGTCGCCGATATAATCGGATTTACATGCATACGCATCCACCACGATCTCATTTGCTTTTTCGGGAAGTCTTCCCTCGATCAGATCGAGCGTATTCACCTTCTCGGTCATCGTGTGAAAACGCACGACCGATACCAGTTCTTTTTCATCTGCTTGTGCGGACTTTCTGGAAACGATTCCGTCTTTAAAAGCTGCGCCTTCGGAAGCACGCACGCCGGAGAGCTCTCCTATCTTAGAAGCATCTTCATCATCAAAACCGATCGTCGAAAGGATACGGTAATCAAAGAGCGCCTGCTTCTGCACATACTTGTCCCCGGTCACAAGAAACGCGGGCATAGTGCTTTTTAATCCGGCAAAAAAACCGACGCCCAGCGCGATGATCGCGAGGATCGCCAGATATCTCATCAGGCTGCCTTTAATACATCGGAAAACGACCTTCCAGTAACTGCGCTTCATGGTCACCACTCAATATCTTCAATGGACTTCGGATCCGTATTGACTTCGTTGCTTACGATCCGCCCGTTCTTGATGCGGATGACGCGGTTGGCCATCGCCGCCAGTGTGGAGTTGTGGGTAATAATGACCACCGTCATATGCTTCTCGGTGGACATCTGCGCGAGAAGGCGGAGGATCGATTTACCGGTCTGGTAATCGAGAGCACCGGTCGGCTCATCACAGAGGAGGAGCTTCGGGTTCTTCGCCACCGCACGCGCGATCGCGACACGCTGCTGTTCACCGCCCGAGAGCTGCGCGGGGAAATTCTTCTTTCTGTCTGCCAGTCCAACATCTTCCAGGATCGTATCCGGATCCATCGGTTCAGCTACCAGCTGCGATGCCATCTCGACATTCTCGATCGCGGTCAGGTTCGGGATCAGGTTATAAAACTGGAACACGAATCCGACATCGGACCGTCTGTAGTTCGCCAGTTCCTTTTCGCGGAACGAAGAGATCTCCTGCCCGTCGAGAAGCACGGTGCCGCTTGTCAGCGTATCCATCCCGCCAAGGATATTCAGGAGCGTGGTCTTGCCCGCGCCGGACTGGCCCAGTATTACGCAGAGCTCCCTCTTCTCAATGGAGAAGTCCGCACCATCCAGCGCGTGGACTTCCACGTCGCCGGTCTTATAGATCTTTTTAACGTCTTGAAACTCAATATATGCCATGGTAATTCCCGTCTTTCTATATGAGAAGTATACCCTGTAAAGCAGGTAGATTCAATCGAACAGTGCTTTTCGGGCGGAAGGAGAAAACAAAATTGCAGAAGACCTGTTGACAATTTCAGACTATCGGAGTAGTATGGACTACAAGAATAGTCTGGAGGTCAATCTATGAAGGAGAAACTATTTGACAGCGAAGCCAAAGTCATGGAGATCATTTGGGAGAAGGGCCCTCTCTCTGCCAAGGAGATCAGCCTGATCGCCGCGGACTCCATCGGCTGGAACAAGAACACGACCTACACGGTCATCAAGAAACTGGAAGCAAAAGGCTTCATCCGCAGAGACGAACCCGGGTTCATCTGCACGGCCTTAGTTTCACAGGAAGAAGTGCAGAAGACCGAAGCGAAGTCACTGCTCGACAAGGTTTTCGGCGGCTCGCGCCGGGCACTTTTCTCCGCGCTTCTTGAGGACGAGAAGCTCTCTGACAAAGAGATCGAAGAACTGCGTGACCTGATCGAGAAAAGGTGATTTTCCATGCTGGGAAGAATATGCTACTGGATCTTTAATATGAGCATCATCGCCACATTTATGGGGCTTCTGGTGCTGCTCATAAGACGGTTCAAGGGTATCCCCCGAAGACTCATGGTCTTCCTCTGGGCGGTCCCCTTCATACGCATGTGCATTCCCTTAGGCATCAACAGCAGGTACAGCCTGCTGACCCTGATCTCGAAGTTCACCACCAGAACCGTTACCGTATCTCAGCCTTCTGAAATGCTCGAACTTTCCGTCACGAACACCATCATGCAGGCTGACAGCTATTCTCCCTTCACCTTCAAAGATAACCTCGTAAGTAACATCTTTGCGGTCGCGGGACTGATCTGGGTCATTGGCGCAGTTTCGATCATCATCGCACTGACTATTCTATATGTGGGCACGAAGCGTGAGATCAAGGACGCGACCCGCATAAGCAAAAATGTTTATTTTTCCGCGAAAGTGGATAGCCCCGCGGTTTACGGGATCATCCGGCCGAAGATCATCATTCCGGAGTCCTATTCCGAACGCGACCTGGCGTACATCCTTCAGCACGAAAGGACGCATATCCGAAGGGGCGACAACCTGTGGAGGCTCCTCGGGTTTATGGCGGCCGCCATCCACTGGTTCAATCCGTTTTCCTGGATATTTCTGAAATCTTTTCTTACCGACATCGAGCTTGCCTGCGACGAATCAGCTGTCGCCGCATACAGCACGGAAGAAAGGAAAGCCTATGCCACCGCGCTTCTCGACTGCACGCAGAGCAAGAGCCTCTTCGTGTCCGCTTTCGGCGGAGCCAAAGTCCGGATGCGTATCGAAAACGTACTGTCGTACAAGAAGATGACCGTGGTCTCCGCTTGCGGATTCACGATCCTCATTCTGGCGATCATGTACACCCTGCTTACTAACGCAGGTTAAAGAAAGGACAATCACCATGAGAAAGATCGTAGCAGTATTACTGCTTATTTGCGCACTCGCAACGCTTGCTTCCTGCGCATCGAAAAAGGCAAACGCCAACATCAGTCAGGAGAATAAAAAGAAAATGGAAGAACTGTTTCAGAAAAACTGTTCCGCAGATGAGGCCCTGAAACTGGCCAAGGAATCCGGTGCAGTTGTAATCGAAGATCTGACCTGCACCTCCGGAAAGGATGTCTGGGAGTCGTTTTTCAGAACCGTCTCTGACGGGAATTCCGCTTCAATCCTCTGTGCACACTACTACACCATAGACAAAGACCACATGTCTCCGGAACTCTACGAAGAGGAGAAAGACGACTATCCGTGTCTTTTCTTCACTCTTCTCGAATTCGATGGAAACATGTATTCGATCAAGACACGTCAGAGTAATCTGGATACCCTCGAACGCGAAGAGAGCTTCAAGTATCTCCAGCACTTCAACGGCAATGCACCTGCCACCGCGCTATACCGCACTTACGATCGCTATGTGCTGCTCGATGAGAAGGCAGAAAACTGGGAAGAAATCGAAGCCGAGCTCCTCAGTTCACAATACCCTTCCATGAGGAAGCAATGCTGGATCTATACGGATCTCACTTGACCCCCTGTGATAAAATACCAGACAGTACGAATGGAAGGTAGAGTTTCGAAGTTATGTCGAAGATATACTTTGTCAGACACGGTGAAACTGTCTGGAATGTGGAGAATAAGATCTGCGGGGCGACGGATAGTCCTCTGACGCAGAAAGGACACGATCAGGCGGTGGAGACGGCGAAGAATATTCTTTCTTTAGGGATCTCTGCCGACCTGATCCTCTATTCTCCCCTGTCGCGCGCCAAGGACACGGCGATGCATATCTCCGAGATCCTGGGTGTTCCTGCACAGGAAGAGCCCCGTCTCTTCGAGCAGAACTTCGGTAAATATGAGTCCACCGCCAGAGACGGCAAAGAGTTCCATGAGATGAAAAAAGGATTCGTCCACCGTTTCGGTGGCGGCGAATCCATGCTCCAGCTGGCGCAGCGTATCTATAACCTTCTCGATGATTTAAAAGCACAGCCAGACAAGACCTTTATCCTTGTCGCCCACAACGGCATCGCACGCGTCGTTCAGTCATACTTCTATGAGATGACGAATGACGAATTCGCTTCCTTCGGTATCAAGAACTGTGAAGTCAGGGAATACGAGTTCTGATCACTCATCCTTATTTCCGGCCGCGAGAGAATCAATGATCTCTTTTGCCCTCTGAAGGACCGGCAGTTCACGGCTGGCGATCAGTCTTCCGATCTGCGTGTCTTTTCGTCTCTCATACTCAGCTACCGCCTCATCGAAAGTCAGTTTCAATGTCGACAGATGGAATACATCGATCTCGTCCGGCATCAGGTGCTTCTCGCCAAATGACTTCACCTTGCAGAGATAGTAGTTGTTCAGATTATGTCTGTGGATCAGGTTATAGTAGTCACTGACCACGCCGATCTTACAGATGACATCCACTTCCGCGCCCAGTTCTTCACTGAGTTCACGAAGGATCGCCGTATCCGGGTTCTCCCCCTTTTCCACGCCGCCTCCGGACGTCTCGATGATCGTCGCATGGCCGAAGTCGTCTTGACGATGTGCTCTCATAAAATAGAAGTATCCGTCATCGTCGAAAACGATGGCACGCGCGATCGGTCTGTCGTGATCGATATACTCCAGCGGCCACTCGTTATCCGAAAGCTCAAGTCTAAGCTCCGCCCTCTTCTTTTCTCCCGTTCCGCTTTCAAAGAAGTAGTACGGTCTGTCGCCGATGACCTGCACCTGATCGCCGTTGATAAAGATCGTGTCCTCTTCCGGCAGGGCATACACCGCCTCTTTTTCAGAAGTGTATTTCTCTATGAACTCCGTGAAGCGAACATGTGCTTCCGGAGTCCACTCATTGGTGTAATGCGGAAAGATCGAGCAGTCGTCCAGTGCATTGAATCCGGCAGTATCTTCCAGTGCTACATCGTTCGGATCCATGGCGATGGCCGTCATGATATCCTTGCCGAAGATGATCGCTCCCGCCGAGCCTCCCATAACGACTCCGTCGTTTCTGATATACTCTTCCATCTTGGCAAAAGCACCGCTGTCCTTCATTCCTTTCAGAAGTTCGAAAGTATTGCCGCCACCGATAAAGATAGATCCATAATCCGGAAGGTTTTTCGCGGCAAGTTCTTCGTAGGAACGTACCATATCGATAGAAGGAACTTTTACCTCGGCAAGTTCTCCCTGGATCCACTCATAGCATTCGTCGTAGGTGTGGTCTCTCTCACCCATTGCCAGTGGAATATAGAGCAGCGGTTTTTCGTGATCGATATATGCGTTAAATACACGATTCGCAGCGGCAGTCTGCTCGCCGCATCCGCCACCACATAAAAACAGTTTCATATTCTTTCCTCTTCTTTCTTGCGGTATTTCAGACAGAGATTTTCTCACTCCACTCGGCTTCTTTAAAGCCGGTAAGAACGAAATCTTTTCCGGCCAGAAGCGGACGCTTGACCAGCATACCGTCTGAAGCGAGGAGCTTGAACTGCTCATCCTCACTCATCGCCGGAAGCTTCTTTGAGAGTTCGAGTTCGCGGTACTGAAGTCCGCTGGTATTAAAGAATCTCTTCAGCGGAAGACCGCTCATGGCATAGTATTTCCGAAGCGTTTTCTCGTCCGGATTATTCTCTTTGATATCGACGAGCTCATACTTCACGCCCTTAGCGTCAAGCCACTTCAAAGCCTTCTGGCAGGTCGAACAACGGCTATAACAGTACACTTTTAACATAGTTACACCCTCGATTCATGGAGATATTTTATTCATTGTACCATTTGGAAGTGCTTTTCGGTTCGACCGGTGGTATAAGGATCAGTCGGGAACTAAAATATTCTTCTCGAACATCCGCTTCGGCAGGATCGACCGGTAGATCGAACGGTATCCTTCCGCGATCACCGCCCGGTTATGGGACGTCATCACGGGATACTCCAGGAGGAGAAACTCCACCCCAAAAGTAGTCACACGGACATGTGTATTCACGCATCCGGCATTCAGGTAAAAGTTCAGCCTTCTTTCGCGGGCCTTCTTCTCCTCTTCCGGCACAGCCACCTCCGGATCTTCGATCTCGATGATCGTCACATCCGCATGCGTGCACTTCACCGCTTCCTTCAGGAATGCGGAACCGATGCCCTCTCCCCGCTTGTCCGGAACGACCGCATAGTAATCCAGAAGGCACGCCTCCTTCTCGAACACGAAGAACGCGTAAGCCAGTAATCCTCCGTCATCTCCAAAAGCACCAAGACAGAGGTATTTGCGCTCCTGGATCGTTTTCTCGATCCTCGAGAGCGGCTTTCTCTCCTCATCGGGAAAGTCGTAACGCATATGCTTCTGATATACGTCACGTACCTCTTCTATTTTCAGTTCCCGGGTCTTCATATCGTTCTGTCAGTATCCTTTAGTCCGATCGATAAGATTCTTCAGCGGAAGACCTTTGGCATAGTTCAAAAGGTCCTCGCAGAAAAGATCCACATTCGTATCCAGTGTGTATTTGAGTGTCTGGTTTCCGGCAACGTGCGGTGTGATTAGAAGGTTCTTCGTCTTCCAAAGACGGCTGTCGGAAGGAAGCGGTTCTGTCCGGAAGACATCGAGTGCCGCGCCGCCTAATTCGTCTTTGTCCAGAAGCTCGGCAAGCGCCTCCTCATCGATCGCGGAACCACGTCCGACATTCACGATATACGCGTCTTTCGGAAGAAGCGACAGGCGCTCTCTCGAAAGGATGCCCTTCGTCTCTTTTGTATCCGGAAGACTCATAACGAGAAGATCTGTTTCCGGAAGTACCTGATCGAGATCTGAAATCACAGAGATGCAGTCATAACACGGATCCGGGCACTTCCCGCTCCGGTTCACACCCACGATCCTCTGCGGCTCAAAGGCCTTCGCACGTTTAGCAAAACAGGTGCCGATATCTCCCGTTCCCAGGACCGTGATCCGGCAGTCCTTCAGGGACTTCTGCGGCTTCGGAGAACCCCATACACCGCGAAGAGACTCTTCGTATGTGAGCGTCAGTTTTCTCATCATCATAAGGCTTACCGTGATGATGTGTTCCGCGATCGTCACACCATAGGCGCCAGACGAGTTCGTGAGCAGGCATTCCTTGTTTGCAAATGCATCTTCACCCATGAGATAGTCAACGCCTGCAGAGGGCACGCAGAGCCATTTTAACGCAGGATTATTCTTTGCATATCCCGTACCGAAACCATACAGCACTTCCGCGTCGGAGAAACCGCTGGGAATATCTTTTTCACTTTCGACAAAGCAGACGGATGCGCCCACTTCCACCGCGGTCTTTTTGATCTTCTCGATATGTCTGTCCTGTAAGACTTGACTAAGAATAATGACTTTCATACTCCCTCCTTTTTCATTCAGACTATACTGTCCTTATGCTTCTTAAGAAGGTCAGGAGAGTACACTTTCTCTTGATCTGATTCTCTTACGATCTTCCATAGTTTTGATGCCGCCTTCAGTCTTTCCGGGAAAACTTCCGTCGCGGGATCCAGACAGAAATCTTTCACGAACTGATTCCACTGAAGTGCCGACTTATCGTACGTCGCATAGGTCTTCTTCCCGTAATATATATCGAGAAGATCTCCCAACGTGAAGCTCTCATCGCCATTATCTTTCACAGCTTTAGCCGTTGCTACCATATCTACATTAAATTTGAACCGGCTTTCTCCGGTCTGCTTTTCGAAAAATTCCCGGAACCTGTGGCCAAAGGTAAATCCACATTCGATCAAGCCGGTCTGAAGCGTCAGTTCCGTAACCTTTGCCGTCTTTCTTTTCACCGGCTTTTTCTCCGGAAGGATTTTCTCCCCGGAGAAATACGCTTCGATCACTTTATTCAGTTCGATCTTGCCGCTCGGCGCTTTAAGGCCATGTGCCTTACAGATCCGGATCAGTTCCTCTCTGTACCAGTAGTACTTCGAGAACTCGGCATAATCCTTAATGCTGTCAAAATCAGGTCTTTCCATATCATCACCTGCTGAAATCCATACGGACCAGAGCTTTCCCATTCGGGAGCGTCTCGATACTACGATGGATCAGGGAATACCCGATCTCCTTCATTGCCTTCTCCAGGGCATCTTCTTCCATCTGGTGATGCACTTCATCCAGTCTGTCGAATGCGTGAAGATATGGCGAATCGGAGACCCACTGCTTCGTATCCGTGTTGATCTGGATCACACAGGAACAATACTTCGGGCGCACTTTCGAAACGGCCTTCTGAAAAGCCTCGTACCCGATATACTCGATCAGGAGATTGGCAATCAGAAGATCCGCCTCCGGAAGCTTCTCAGCTTCATTGACCAGATCAACCGGGATGCACTTAAGGATCCCGTGAAGGTCCGGATATCTTTCTTCTGTTGCACGAAGATAGTCTTCGTTAATATCCACGCCGTATACAGTCTTATACTTTTCTTTCCGGACATGTTCGAGGCCGTTTCCGCCGGCTACACCCAGAACCATCGCCGTCTCCACCGGGTAGGATCCGAACTGGTCTTTCATCATCGCATTCATCGTCTGAAGCTGATGAACCGAATCCAGGCTCATATGGTCCTCATAGTGCTGAAGACTGATTTCTTTCCACGGGTTGTCAGCCATTTCTTACGTTCACCTCATTCATCCGTTCGCCATAGAGCCACGGCATCCAGATCCCCACGACGAGTCCCGGCTGTTCGATCAGCAGGTTATGTCCCGCATCCTCGATAGTGCAATACGTTGCTTTCGGGTAGATCCGCATCAGATCAAACTGATCCTTATACCCGACTTCCGAGTCATGCTTGCTACACAGGATCAGCACCTGGATATCAGATGGTTCCATATCATCCGGATCGAAACTGAAACTTCCTTCGAGCCGCGTGTTGAGAAAATCCCAATCTGCTCTGGACAGGGCCGGCATCAGGACTTTCCGGTATCTCTCCCAGACCGGTCTTGTCAGTATCACATTCATCTGGGTAAAGCTGTCATATTCCTCTTTGGTAAGAGTGGACAGAAACTCTTCATCACGCTCTAACGCCACCAGCGGTTCCACACGTCCCTGCCTGACTCCCGGAATGACGCAAGGGCAAATAAGGATCATCCTGGAGATCAGTTCTCCGAACCGGTTCACAAAACCTCTCGCCAGAAGCCCGCCATAGGATTGTCCGACGATGATGAACTTCTCACCGATGATTTCTACTGCGAAATCGTGGAGCAGCTCAAGTATGTCATCTGAATCCCGAACACGGCCAGGTTCAGATTTTCCCATTCCCGGGAGGTCGATATAGAAACGTTTATATCCTCCGGTCACCGCAAATACCGATTCAAAAGAAGCCTGCATCATAGTCTTGTCGAGGCCCCATCCATGAATGAATAAGATCGGCTCTCCCTCGCCGATGATCTCATAATCCAGGATTCCGTACTTCATTTCCCGTAGCTCCCTTGCTTTATTTTCTGATCGCCCAGTAATTCTTATAGGCGTGCCGGTCTTCACTTCCGACAAGAAGTCTGTCGGTCTTTTCAAACCCGAACTTCTTTGCCGCATCGGTCCGTTCCACCGCATAAAGCGGGATCTTCGTGATGATTTCTTCACAGTCAAGAAGCTCGTACGCCTCCGGGATCAGAAGTGCGAAGATCTCCTGCAGTTCATCGGATTTCTCATAGTCGGATCTTACGTCCAGACGGATCAGTCCGTCACCATCGAATTCATCATCCGACGGCCTGTGGAACATCTCTATTGTACCAATGGCCTTGGAGATATGCTTATCGATTATTGTCAGGCGGACAAACCATTTTCCTTCATAAGAT
>JAEEGL011088288.1_pt1 | contig 27225 bp, 20 predicted proteins | sample 9134231 | NCBI WGS metagenome assembly JAEEGL01 (sample SAMN16246548, study PRJNA631951) | gut metagenome | biome: gut microbiome; feature: rumen; material: fiber-attached | host: Bos | place: Iran: Karaj | collected 2018-10 | reverse complement strand
TGATTTTGTTAAAAACTTAGATGGTAAAGATTTAGTTATTAAAGTTGATGGTGAAAATAAGAAAATAAATTTAGAAATCAATGCAGATGGTGAATGTGTATGTCCTTCTGAATGTTTAGTTATTGATAGGCTCTTACCGGAAGGCAGTCAAATTGATTGTGATTCAAACCGTAGAGGCAAAATTCAAGATGTAGAAAATGATTTATTCTGTGTGAAAGATAAATGTCCCGGAAAGATAGATAAATTTGAAAATTATCCTGATCCGCAATTCAAACAAATATATGATGAAGCTATAAAAGCTTGCGGATGTCCTCCGGAAAGTACTTTTGAAGAATATTTAGGAGCTTATCCTGAATTAAAATATGATGAAAACTGGAGAACAAACGGAAATACAACTTGTTTAACATATAAATGCGGTATGGTTAGACAGTTTAAAGATGAATACAATAATCCGAATATAAGATTAACTTATGATAAAGATAATGATAAATGTATATGTTCTAAAACAGATATTGAAAAATATATAAAGGATAACGAATATACAGAATTGAAATTCGATGATAAATGGGATGAAAATTCTGAAGAGCCAAATTATAGCTGTATAGATTATGATTGTCCAGAAGGTTTATCATACATAGACGGAAAATGTCAATGTCCTGAAGGAACAAGATCTGTATACGAAGATGAACAAGGAAATAAGTTCACTTATATAACAGATGATTCAGAAGGCAATCCAATATATCTGTATGAAAAAGAATTTACAGAAAAAGGTATATTTGCAGCTGCTCAAGCAAATTGTGCAAGTGTAGGTGCTGTAGTTCCTACAAAAGATCAAGCAAATGCTTTAATACAAGAATTAGGTACAAAATATACCGGCAAAGTTACTACTTGGACACAAACTCCAATTAATACAAGTCAAAATTATTATTGTGGTACAACGGTTAGTAAAAGAGGTAGTTGTAATAATAAAGGATATGTTACCTCCAGTTTGTTAGGAACATGGTGCGTAGCAGCTCAAGATAAAGTAGAAAATTTAGACCAGGCAGAAGGTTGCTACTGTCCTTTATTTAAACCGGATGATTTAACTTTAAATAATACAAGCAGATATATTTCATCTAAAAAACTGGAAGATGAAGAAACAGTTAATCAATGCCAAGGTATGTGTCCAAAAACAAAAACCAAAAATGTACAAACGGTTAGAGATACACAAAATGAAACAGAATGTGTATGCCCCGGCGGAGAAAACCATGAGTTACTTACTTTGTATACTGATAATAACGGAAATCAATACAGAAAGATAAATCTTGATGATAATGAAAACATATATTTATACAACGAAGAATTTTTCTCAGGTAGTGTAAGTTATGAGGACATATTAAATAATAATAAATGTAGTGAATATGGCGGTGAATTACCTAAATATCAAATAGGTTTAAAACTTGCAGAAAAATTAGGTAAATATTTTTACGGTAACGGACCTGTTTGGGTAAGAGTTGGCGACGATAGAAGCGAAGTTATAACTCAACAAGAAAGAGCTTATGGGACAGTAGTTGATACATTATCAATAAGTGGTACCACTACCAATAGTACCGGTTATTGGTGTATAGCAACAGCTGATACTATTAAACAATTAAAACAAAATATAGAATGTAATAAATGTCCTGTAGTTTATAATAGTGATATTACAAAATATAAAGATAATAATTTTGTATATGACAATTCAGGAGATTATAAAAATACTAACAGTTGTCAAAAAGAATGTAAACTTGTTAACGGTATCCAAACAGTTCGTAATGAAAATAATGATATAAAATGTGTTTGTCCAAATAGACAGACCTCCTTGTATGAAGGTAAAGATGGCAGCAAGTTTATATATGTAGATGAAGATTTGTATCTATACGAAGAACCGTTTAAAGTAGATACAAGTACTACAGAAGGAAGCAGCTTCTCAAAATGTAAAAATAATGAATGTATTAAGATGGGTGCTTCTATACCTACTAGATCACAAGTAACGAAACTTCTTAAATACTTGGGAGAAGATTATTACAAAACAGCTGATGGATATATAACAATAAATATACCTGATGATGGATGTTATACAAATGGGGATTACTATACAAATTTAGGAACATATTCCAGTGGTAGTGCAAATTCTTCAAAACAAGCTTATTGGTGTGTAGCATCGTATGAAACTTTAAAAGCTAATAATATTGTTTCTTGTAATTATTGTCCTGTTAAACCGAGCAAAGAGTTTAAATTTAAAGATGATACATACTATTATGATATAACGAATAAAGACAATGAGCATCTTTGCCAATCTCAATGTCCGGGAAACAGTAAAGTTCAATTAGTAAGAGATAAAGAAAATAATGTAAAACAATGTATTTGTCCTGAAGGAGAAACATTAGTTTATAACGATGATAAAGATAATGAATTTGTCTTTATAGATGAAGGTATATATATGTATAATAAAAAATCAGCAGTTTTGACAAAAGATAAGGCAAAAGAATATTGTCAAGCTGTTGGCTCTGTATTGCCTTCATTATCACAAATTCAAAAAATAAATTCTGTATTAGGAGCAGAAACAATAGGTGCTTCTTGGTTAAAATCAATAAACGAAGAAGAAAACGGAGAAAAAGTTACTTTACCGACGTGGTGTATTGCAACATCTGATAAAATAGAAAAATTGAAACAAGGTAATGATTTTTCTTGTGAATCAGGATGTGTAATTGAATGCACAGGTAATATACTTGATGAACAAAAATGTACATGTAATGACGGTTTAGAATGTCCTAATTACGATGCTTTATATATAGTAAGATATAAAGGACTCAGTGAAAAAGCTACTTTACGTCAACAACTTATGGGTGAATCAGGCGGAAACGGTGACGGAAAAAGAACAATGTCTGCTAACTTTAAGAGAATAGCAGAAGTATTAAGTGATGCTGATAAAAACAAAACATTTGAAAAATTCCATGCTTATATAATTGGTGTATTTAAAGATGATAAAGGTGTTATTCAAAGAGCAGAAGTAGCAGCTTCTATTTCAACAAGAGTATGGTATTACAAATTTACAACAGAAATGGAAGAACAAGAGAGTATTCCTCTTTCTGATATAATAAATAAAAATAATTATGACTATGTTGATCCTAATTTATTAAATATTACATGTAGTTATCAAGCAAATGGTCAAAATTATAGTAGTTCTGATTATACAGAATGTGTAAAGAATAATGCAACTATTACAAGAGCAGAATGTAAAGCAGAATCTACGATTAAACCATATATAACAGGTTATGATTATAATTCTACGGTTTCTAATTGTAGAGGCAATAAAGTTGCATCATCTACGAACGATTTAATAGTTGGCGGTGCATACTCTGATAGCTTCTATGTGGCTCTAAGAGATGGAAAAAGAAATACTGATTGCGAGCAAATGTGTAACGATGACGGATTAACAACAGGTGAAGATAAGAAAGAATGTTTATACAGTTGCGAAAATGTAAGTATGGCAGAGCCAATTTATGCAAATTGTAGTGGTGCTGATAGTAGTCCGGAACAATGTACAGGTGGTTCTGTATACTTAGTTCCTCCGGAAACAGGATGTCCTCCTATAGGAGTTGATGAAACATTTAGAAGAAAATATTCTCCTCTTGTTCTAGACTTGCTAGGTGATGGGTTGAAGTTTACTTCTCCTGAAAATGGCGTAAGATTTGACCTCAATGCTGACGGAATAGTAGAACAAGTCGCTTGGACCGATTTCCAAACTGAATTTGATAATGCTTTCTTGTGGTATGACAAGAATAACGACGGCAAAATCAAAAATGGTAAAGAACTGTTTGGTGATCAAAACGGTTTAGAAAATGGATTCTATGAACTTGCAAAATACGATAAGAACAAAGATAATGTTATAAACAAAGATGATGAAATTTATGAAAAACTTCAACTTTGGGTTGACTTTAACAAAAATGCTATAATAGATAAGGGTGAAACCAAGACATTATCCGAAGCAGGAGTAATAGAAATACCGTTAGATTTCTTAATTGTTCGTGATGAAAACGGAAATATAATGACTGATGAATACGGAAATACAACAGGTTTTGTCGGAAAATTCAAACAATTAGTAGAAACTGTTGTAAACGGTATAAAAACTCTGATAGAAAAAATAGGTACAATGATAGACGTATTCTTTGTATCAAACTAAATTACAATCAGGATAAAACCTATATTGTATAAAGAGTAACTTGTGTACTACGTTATGGCAACGAGAGGATGACTGAAAAGTCATCCTCTTTTATAATTCTTTCAAAATTATATCATCAAAACCCTTGTTACATAATGGCTTTATTCACCGACTCTTTTATAAGAATAAATATATATAATTTATAATTTTGGGTAAATTCTTGACTTTATCGGTTCTATATAATTATAATGAATAAGTATAAGTTTGTTTATTTAAAAAGAAAGAATTAGAATTGAGCGAAGGCGACATAGTATTTTTTAATTGTATGATTGTTATTATATTACTTTTGGCAAACGGTTTTTTCGTTGCATCAGAATATGCATTGGTCAGTGTTAGGCATACAAGATTAAAACAACTTACAAAAGAAGGAAATTTCAACGCAAAATTAGCTCTTGAAGCAACAGAAGAACTTGATAAATATATTGCCGCTGTTCAACTGGGTATTACAATAGCAAGTATCGGTTTAGGCTGGGTTGGTGAAAAAGCAATGATGCATTTAATTTATCCGATAGTAAGCTTTATTCCCGTAGCGTTTATGAAACTAATCAGTCTGCTTCATTTAACAGCTTTCTTTGAAACGGATGTTATGGTTTATGTAAGAGATATTCTTGCGTTAATTCCTAACAAAACAGTTATAACAGCCCACAGTATAGCTATTGCAATTTCATTCTGTTTAATCACTTTGTTCCATGTTGTAATAGGTGAATTAATGCCAAAATCAATAGCCTTGCAATATCCGGAAAAAACATCGCTTTTTATTGTGCGCCCGATGAAGGTTATAGCAAAAATATTTAATCCGTTTATTTACATTTTGAACGGAATGGGTAATACTTTGTTAAGGTTAATAAGAATAAATCCTGCATCAAATACTCACCTTGCTCATTCTACAGAAGAACTGAATATGCTTATAGACGCAAGTTATGATGAAGGTGTTATTAATGAAACAGAAAAAGATATGCTTCAAAATGTATTTAAATTTTCTGATTTAACAGCAAAGCAGGTTATGGTACCGAGAACAGATATAACATGTTTGCCTTCTGATATTACACTTGATGAACTTATCAAAATTACTTGTGAAACACAATATACAAGGTATCCTGTTTTTGAAGAAGATATTGATAATATTGTAGGAATTGTACATATTAAAGATATTTATGCTTGTGCAGTAAAAAATGTTGATTTTAATATGAAGAAAATTCTTCGTAAACCGATGTTAATACCGGAAACACTTAATATTGACAGTCTTCTTATGGATTTTAAAAAGAAGCAAAATCAAATGGCTATTGTTATAGACGAATTTGGCGGAACATCCGGTATAATTACGGTTGAAGATGTTTTAGAAGAAATATTCGGCGAAGTGCAGGATGAATTTGATTCTGATGAAGAGGATATGATAGAAAAACTTTCTGATAATATGTATGAAGTTAACGGAATGATGAGACTGGATGAGTTGTCAGAAGTTCTTGATATTACTATTGAAGATGATGATGTTGATACAATTGGCGGATTTATCATAAAACAGCTGGGTAGATTTGCTGAATTGAATGATAAAGTTTTGTTTCAGAATATCGAATTTGTTGTTAAAGGCATTTCAAAAACCCGTGTTACAAAACTGAAAGTTACAGTTACACCAATAGCTGATGAAACAGATAGTGAAAAACAAGATTAGTAAATGATTAGATTTTTTAGAAGCATAATAGTTTGTATTTGTTTTTTTATATTTGGTGCGGGGAGTTTTGTTTTAGGTTTTATTCTTTTCCCCTGTATTCATATTTTTGTAAAAAAAAGTAAACGAAGTGAATATTTTTCTTCAATAATACGTTCTTCTTGGAAATTTTTTACTAATCTTTTAATAAATACAAGAGTTATTAATTTAAATGTTGATAAAGAAGCTTTTCAAAAAATAAAAGGAAAAATAGTCGTTGCAAATCATCCGACATTTATTGATATTGTTTTACTCATAGGTTTATTACCGAAATCTATATGTTTAGCTAAAAAAGATGTATTAAAAAATCCGTTTTTCAGAAATATTGTGAGTGCAATTTATATTGTTAATGATATAGATATTGAAAAATTTAAAGAAAATTCTGACAAATTTTTGAAGCAAAATTATAATATAGTTATATTTCCGACAGGTACAAGAAATAAACCTAATGAAAATGTTAAAATACATAAAGGTTCAGCTACTATTGCTATTAATTCTAAAGTTGATATTGTTCCGATAAAAATTTTCTGTGATTCAAAATTTTTGACAAAAGGACAACCGTTCTATGACGGAACGGATAAAGTTGTTAATTATGAGCTTAAAATATTAGATAAAATATCGATTAAAGATTTTGATGAAAACGATGAAATAAAATTAAGAAATAAAATTTCACAAAAAATAAAAGATACTTTGTTTTAGTTATTGAATATCATATATGATATAATATTTTTATGTTGGATTTATTTTTTAAAAATAAAGAAATAGAAAATGCAAAACAAGCTGTAAAAAAACAACCGGATAATATAATTTATCAGGAAATTTTAGGCGATTTGTATTACAAATACAATTATATACAAGATGCAATAAATACTTATGAAAATATTTTAAAGCAAGATGAAAATTATCAGCCTGTTTTAATGAAAGTGGGTAAATGCTATCTTGATAAAAAGCACTTTTTAAAAGCTTTTAGAACATTAAAGCATTTATATAATTTAAATCCGTCTGATAATTTTGCCAAAGAAAAACTTTTGGCTCTAAAAGATATTGAAGCTTCGTTAGAAATAAAGATTATTATATTGAAAGAATTAGCTTCTATTTGGGATGATGATAATGATATTCTTGAATTGCTGGCGCAAAATTATTTAAAAGACGGCCAATTTACAAATTGCATTTCTTCTTATGAAAAATTATGTGAAATTGATGAAAAAGAAAGATATTTGAGAGCGCTCTGTTTTGTATATCAAAGATTACAAAATTCTGAAAAAGCAATCGTTTTTTTAGAAAAACTTTTATTAAAAAATTGTATTAAAGATGATGAAATTAAAAATCTTGCTTCTTTATATGCGAAAGTAGGCAGATTAGATGAAGCAAAGGGAGTTTTTGAATTATTAGCGGAGAGAAATCCTAAAGAAAGAGGTCAATTAAAAAATGAAATTTCAAAAATTCTTTTACAGGAAAATAATACGGACAAAGCGATAGATGTTTCAACAGAAGCATTGAAAGAAAATGAATTTGATTTTCAAGCAAAGTTTATTATTGCGCAGGCATATATTGAAAAAAAAGAATATAAAACAGCATTAAATTTTTTGCAGGAATTTTATTTTGATCCTCTGCCTGAAAGCGAACAAAAAAAAGTATTGGATATGTTTATTGATACAACTATAAAATATTCAAAAGAACTTACAGAAAAAAAAGAATATCAAGAAGCTATTGATATATTAGTTCCGGCTTTAAGATACAGAGAAAACGAACCGCAAATTTATTATCAATTAGCATTTATAAGTGAACAGATAAAAGATTTTACTTCACAAAAAGATTATTTAAAAACAGCGCAAGAATACGAGAGATTAAAAAATAACAAATAAAAAGATTTAATCCTTTAGGATAAATTTTTTGTTTTTTGGAATATTTTTTTTATGTTTTATCTCTCATATTATATAAGGGAGTTTTGAAAGAGAGAGAAGGAAGATGACTACTACATTACCAATAAAAAAACAAGACAGAACGATTACTTTAGATATTCAAAAGTCTATTTCAAGTGAATTAGTTAAGAAAAAAATTTATCTTGCAGAATTAATAAATGCTGCTTTAAAACATTATTTTAAAGATGAAGAAGATTTAGTAATTAATAATGAATACTCTGTTTACAAATTACCTATTATTAATGAAGAAATAAATATTATAGATTTTAAGATAAATTCTTTAGACGTAAATGTTGTAGCAACAGTTGACAGAGAAAAAAATCAAAATGTTTATATTCCTAAAATATATAAAACACTAAATTATAAACCGGATATTATATTATTTGTAAATCTCAAAAAATCTCTTGCAAAAATGGAAATTTTAGGTTTATTGGATAATATCAATTTAATCTCTAATGCAATACCAAAAGAAAATCTTATTCCTTCGGAAAATTTAATAGATATATTGAAAACAAAACGTACAAAATATAATTCAACAGAAGATTCTGTTATAAAGACAGCAAAAGAACTTATGCTTGGTTATATTAATAACGAATTGTCAGAAGAAGGAAAGAAAATTTTTTGCAAATCTTTATTAACCTCGCAAGAGATAAGAAAAAATTATAAACTTTTTTATGCAATAAATTGCAAATTTATTGCAATAGTTGAAAATTGTGATGTAAAAGACAGAGATTATACCCTTGATGTATTTAGCGGACGATTGCCTAATGCAAATAATAGTATATTGTTAGAAGAAAATATTAAACAAAATTTTGAAGAACCGGCACAGAATAATATTCCTACGGAAAATGTTATTCTTGAAAAAGAAGAGGTTGTAGAAAAGGATAATATTAATCTAAATGAAAATAATATTGAATTTCAAAATGATGATTTACCGATAGAAAATGCAGAGCCGCTTCAAGAAAATGTTGAAGAAGATATTCTTCAGAATATACAAGAAGAAGATTTAGATATACAAAATAAACCAGAAGAACAACAAGAAATTCAAGATGTCAATTTGGAAAATGATATTTTAGATAATATTTTGCCGGAAGAAACTAATAGTAATGAATTAACTGAACAATCTGCAATAGAATTAAATGATAACGAAGAAATTATTGATATGGGAAATGTAGAATTAAAATTAGATGATAATAATGTTGATAATAATGTTGATAATTTATCAGAGGAAAAACTTGATTTGGAATTGCTTGATGATGTAGATTTTTCAGATATAGATGAATTGAAAGAAGATAAAACTCTTGAAGAAATTAATCAAGAAAAGACAGAAGAGGTTCTTAATGCGCAAGAACCCGAACCTGAACAGATTCAACCTTCTCCTATTCCTGCTTCGTCATTAGTTGCTTCGGATTATACTCCTATTGAAGAACCGACACCATTGGAGCAAGCTATTCATGAATCTGTAGAAGAAACGCAAGAGGATATTTTTAATATGTTATCTGAATTATCAGATAATCAAGAAAATAATGTTGAAATTAATTCAATTGATGAGGATGATTTAAATTATCTTGAAGATAATTCTTATTTAGATAATATTCCTACAAAAAATCCGGTTAATGAAATAGTTGAAACAAAGCCGGATGTATCAGAGAACAAATTACAAGATATGCCGGAATTTTCAACAGAAAAACAAAACTTTGATATGAATGTTGATGAAAATATGGAATTTATGGCACCTGAACAAGATGAAATAGATGCAAGATTAGGTAACAATGCAATAAATACTGCACTTGAACATAATATGAAAAAAAGTTCAAATAAGGGATTGTTAATTATTTTATTATTATTTATTGCGGCGGGTGGTTGTTTAGCCGGAGTATTTTTCAAATTTATGAATGGAAATCTTTTATCTCAAATTAAAAAACAAGAGTCTGTACCTGTTCCAGTTGCTTCTGAAGAAAAAACCGCACAAGATGTACAGGATAATGATATACCTGCACCGGAACCAATACCTGCGCCTGTAGATACTACTCAAAAAGAAGAAATACCACAACCTCCGACTGCTGAAAATAACGAAAAACCTGATTTGCCGCCTGTTGATGGAGCACCGGCGCTTCCTGATGCTCCGGAAAAACCTTTGCCAAAAATTCCTCAAGGAGTAAAACCAAAACAATTACATGAAGTAGTTGGTATGGCAATTTCAAAAGATTACAATAAAGTAAGAATTTCTCATGTTTGGTGGGGTGTTCCAAGCGGTTTAGATAATGTTCCTGTTGTTTCTCAATATTTGAAAATAACAGGAGAGTCAATTAAGTCGGCTCTTTCAAGGTCACTAGCTGATGCTACCGATATGGCTCAAAATTATGGAGTTGTACTTTCAATAACATATAAGAAGGACGGAAGTGTTGTAAGAACCCAAATGACAAAGGGCAGTGGTTCTCAACAAATTGACGGTATAATTCAATCAACAGTTGAACAGACTTTAAATCTTACAAAGATGCCTGCTTTGAAAATAAATAAAGAAGAGTATAATGTTGAATTACATATTGATTTGTAATTAAATAATATTTACATTATGTTGTTCTTTAGCTAATATAAAGATAATAGAATAAATCAAAAATGCGGAGAGATGTCCGAGAGGTTTAAGGTGCAGACCTGGAACGTCTGTGTGGGGGCGACTTCACCGAGGGTTCGAATCCCTCTCTCTCCGATTTTTGTAAAAATTTTATCATTGTAATTTACTGTTTTGTAAATAATCTTTTTGTATGATTTCTTATATTATATTGCGTATTAGTATTAGGAAGATAGAGTATATTATAGGTTTTGTATGAATAAGAAAAATATATCAAAGTTGAGTGCTATTGCTGTTTTATTAGGCTTAATTACTCCTGCATCGGCAGAAGTTGAATATGATGCTCCAAAAGATTCTAATCCTCCAATGTTTACTTACAACATTTATGAAGAAGGAGAAAAAACACCTGAAGGGGCTTCTTCTATAAGAAATTTTGATGAGGATGAATTAAATGCCATAATAGAAGGTGGTATTATTTGGGATAGCTTACTCAGAAACAATCAAACAAGACCTGTAAGATTTATGGTAAATACCATAAATGAGGAAAATGCTTTTTGCGGAAGTGATTATGTTGAAGTTTATACGGATGAAACAAAAACAGCAACAGAAGATTATTTAAAAACATCAACCAATGCAGTTATTAATGGTAAAGAATTTATTCTTTCTAAAGAGCAGGAAAAATATTATCAAGAAACAGGGAAAATTTTTGACGGAAGTATGTCTGTCGGATTTGCTTCCGGACATAGTGAAACAGGTAAAAATTATAATAATGATACTGCAAAATATGCTCTGTATAATAGTTCAGACGACTATTTAATGAATACGGTAATGCATGAAACAGTACATGGTTTAGGTTTTATCACCGGTGCAACTGCATATATTAATGGTTCCAAAACAAATTATTTTTCTGAGCCTGCTTTTAACGGAATCGGTAAAATTATTCCCGAAAAATCAGATAAAATTACAATATGGGATAGATATTTAAGAGTTAATGATGGGAAAAAGGAAATAGAAACCTCTCGTGGAATGATTGTAATTGTCAATCCGGATGATTCTGCAGAAAATTATGGAATAAATAAGGATTATGTTTTTGATGCAGTGCATAATTCTCCATATTTTGTTGGTCCAAAAACTATGCAGGTTTTAAGCGGAGCAACAGATGAAGAGCTCAAAGGGAAAACTGAAGAAGAAAAAATTGAATATTGTCAAAACATTATTAAAACCGCGGGTGGACTAAAAAATTACAGTTCTTACTATGACGATGAACAAGAATATCCTACTGTTTTTGGATTACCTATTCATCCTACTGATAATGAAAAATCACCTGATTTATCTCATACAGAATTAAGAAACAGTTACATGTCCCATCAACAATACAGAAATTGGACCACATTTATGGAAGCTGAATTGGCTGCTCTTATTGATCTTGGATATAGTATTAATTTATCTGATTATTTTGGTAAATCATATTACTTAAACAATATTACAGATACTTTAACTGGAAATTACAATTTTACAAAAGATTATGCGATTGGAGTTCATGTTTATGGTGATAACAGTACAATTACTCAAACCGGTAATATTACTTTAATTGGCGATGGTTCTTTTGGTGCAAAAATTGAGGGTATTAACAATAATTATATATTAGATGGAAATAATATTGAGGTTTCTGGTAATAATTCCATTGCTCTTGGTGCTTCGTATGGTAAAAATCACGAAATAACGCTAGAAAATAATTCTACAGTAAAAAGTACAGGTAAAAATAGTGTAGCAGTGAGTTTTGATTTTGGGAAAAATGTTTTAAGTGAAAATGCCGCACAAGAAGGCTCTTATATAACTAATGAACAAAAAGCAGATGAAGAAGTATCAATTGATTTGCAAGGTGCTTTAGTTGAAAACTTTAATGTTAGAGGTAATATTATTGCAAATGGAGAAAGTACAACTGCAATATATATTTCTGATAATGCGTGGGTAAAAAATATAAATATAGAAGAGGGAGCTAACATAGAAGGTGACATTATTTCTGAATGGAATTCTGTTTATTCAGGGCTGCATGCTCTTGTTCAGGCTCCTAATAATGAGACATTATTCACAAATCTAAATTTTAATAATTATAATAAAGTTTTTGAATATGATATAAATGGTACGACCTATACTACAAATCCTGATGGTTCAAAAATCTATTATAATACTTTACTTATGAATGTAACCGGTAATTTAGGGTTAAATGATTCTAATATAGATGTATACAGTTTAAATAATGATGGTGTAATTGATATCTTAGGAAGAGTTAATTTATCAACACTGAGCAAATACGAAAATGTCACAGGAACAGGAAATATCAACTTAAATCAAGGTGGTTTGTTAAACCTTTCAGCAAATGTTCAAAATATTCAAAACACATTGAATTTTAACAGTGGTACATTAAATTTAATAAATAATAACATTACACAAACAACTGTAAATAATTTAGTCTTAAATAACAATTCAAATCTACTTATAGATTTAGATTTTAGCAGCAGATTAGCAGATACTTTGAAAATAAACGGGTCAACCGTAGTAAATAACAATTCATTGTTATTTGTTCAAACTAACAATTTGAATTCAAATATCCTATTTAATGATGATGAAATAAAAATTCCTTTTGTAAATATTGCAAATAATAACCTGAACTTGTTAGGACATATTGTAGCCACACCAAGTCAGTATTTAACCCCAATTTATAAATATAACTTTGGATATGAAGAGAATGGTTACGAAGGATATTTCCTTCTTTCTCACGAAGATGGTTATGAAGGAATGAATCCTTCAATTATGACAGGCTCTGTCGGAGCACAGGCAGGTGCTTATCTTACCCAATTGAGTAGTTATGATTCTGCGTTTGGTAACATGGATATAACAATGAGTATGCCAAAAGCTGAACGACAGGCAATGAAAATGCTTAACAAATATGCGACAGAAGGTGAAGCTGCCAATTTAACAACATTTTCACCAAATCAAATTCCGGAAGAAAATATGGGTATTTGGTTTAAACCTTATGCTACATTTGAAAAAGTTGGTTTAAAAAACGGACCAAGTGTTAATAATGTTGGATATGGTTCTTATTTTGGTGGAGATAGTAAAATTATAGAACTGCGAAACGGATGGGATTTTGTTTATACAGGTTATGGTTCTTATGATGGTTCACACCAAACTTTTGACGGGATAAGTATTTATCAAAACGGAGGGCATTTGGGATTTACCGGAGTTTGGTATAAAGATAATTTCTTTACCGGCTTAACAGCAAATGTTGGTGCAAGTAATGCACAGGCTTCTACCGGTTTTGGACACGAAGATTTTACAATGTTATCTACAGGTCTTGCTTCAAAAACCGGATATAATTTTGAATTTATTGACGGAAAATTTATTGTACAGCCTAATTTTCTTACAAGTTATTCTTTTATAAAAACATTTGATTATTCAAATGCAGCTGACATTGATATTCATTCTTCGCCTCTAAACGCTATTCAATTAACTCCCGGATTAAAATTAATAGGGAATTTGCCTAATCATTGGCAACCATATATAGGCGTACAAATGATATGGAATATTTTGGATGAAACGAAATTTAAAGCAGCAGATGCAAATTTGGCAGAAACATCAGTAAAACCATATTTTCAATATGGAATTGGTGTTCAAAAGAGATTTGGTGACAGATGTACAGGATATCTTCAAGCAATGCTCAGAAACGGCGGAAGAAATGGTATTGCTTTAGGTGGCAGTTTTAGATGGGCATTGGGCAAATAAAATTAAGCTTTTAAGTATTTTATATAAATATACTTACTCATTTACTGTTAATTCTTAAAATTAGTCTGCTAACTAATTAAAATAATAACAAATATCTATACAATTAGCATATAAATACTTTTTTATATGCTATTAAATTTAAAATAAGGAGAAATTAAATAATGAAAATGCTTTTAAAATGGATTGTTTTTTCAGTTTTAATAATTTTTACTGCCTGGATTATTCCGGGAATTTCAGTAAGCAATTTTGTAGCAGCAATGTTTGCTTGCATAACAATTGCATTAATAAATCTTTTTATAAAACCGTTTGTACAATTTATTTCATTACCTATAAACTTTTTAACATTAGGACTTTTTTCATTTGTTATAAATGCTTTGTTATTAATGTTAGCGGGAGTTATTACTCCGGGTTTTGAAGTAAATGGATTTTTAAGTGCTTTGTTTGGTTCTATTATATTATCTTTATTTTCAAATTTGATAGAAAAAATCAAATAAAAGCTGTAATGAAAGGAGAATATTTATGACATTTAATCCTCTAAAGGAAAAAGGATTGCCATTAGAAAAACAACTCAGAAATTGGCATCAAATTGTAGCAAATCCTTATAAAAAACAAAAAGTTGATTGCTATACAAGAACCCGTCAGATTTTAATGAATGGAATTGAAGTAGAAGGATGGGGTTTTAAACATCAATTTAATAGGTTTATGACAGATATCGATTGTGATGACAGAGCTAATGTATCAAGATTAGGGAGAATTGAAAATCAGCAGCAAATGACATGTAATTGGTTATGTCCGGAAGATCAATCCGTATTAGAAACAACTTTAGGCTATGAACAGGTTGCCGTTGATTTAACCGCATGGCTTGCACAAAATGAACCTGATAAATATGTTAAAGAAACTTTTGATTTTGGTTTATTGGAAGATTTTGACCATTTATACAGATATGCTCAATTTGCTTATATGAGAGAAGGAGTTGAACCTTGTGATATAGTACAAGAGCAAACAGATGTTATTGTAGGTCGTCCGACACAGCATCATCATAATTGTAACGGTTTAAGACTTCGTAATCATTATGATAAAGAAACAGCTTCTCCTCAAACAAAAGTTAATATTTTAACAGTTTTATCAGGAGAACAACAAACGCATAATTTTTATGCCGAACATGGATTTATGTATGGCGACCATATATTGAGAGAAACTTATGCGGAAATAAAAGATGTTGAAGAAGAACACGTTACCATGTATGAATCTTTAATTGACCCATCTGAAACAATGTTTGAAAAATTATTACTTCATGAATTTACGGAAGTTTGTAATTACTATACCTGTTTAGAAGATGAAGTTGATGAAAAAATCAAAAAATATTGGGAAATCTTCTTGGATATGGAAATAGGTCATTTACATATTGCCGCAGAATTGTTTAAAAAATATGAAAAACGTGATCCTGAAGAAGTTATAGGTTCTGAAATAGTTATTCCATGCAGGTTTAAAAGTCAAAAAGATTATGTTCAAAAAGTTTTGGAAAAAGAAGTTAATAAAAGACTTGCACCGGATGGGAAATACTATAATTCTATTGATGAAATTCCTAACGATTGGGCAAGTTATCCTGTACAAGAAAGAGTTGCAGAGATTTCTGCTCCGTCAGAAAATTGTATTAATATTGTGGAATTTTATCATGACAGAGATATTGTAGAAGCAGATGAAATTTTAAAAAATAAAGAGGTTTCATTGTTAGAAAAAGGACTTCAGAAAAAAGCAGTAGCAGATAATACTGTTTTACCGGATAAACTCAAAAAAATGATTAAAAACCATGAACAAAGAAAAGAAGAAAAAGAAAAAATAATATAATATAAAAAAAGAGGTTGTCTTATTAGGCAACCTCTTGTAAAGTATCACAGTAAATTTTAACTTTGTAATAAAGATAAAGCTATTGAAGGAAGAGAATTTGCTTGTGTCAAGACAGCTGAAGAAGCTTGCTGCAATATTTGTAATTTAGTTAATGCAGAAGTTTCTTGAGCGACATCAGCATCTCTGATTGTTGATAAAGAAGCTGACAAGTTTTCTTCTCTTACTGCTAAACTGTCTAAAGTAGTTTCTAATCTGTTTTGATATGCTCCTAATTGACCTCTTTTTTGAGAAATAGTATTTAATGCTGTATCTACGTATGCAATGAAGTTAGAAGCTGCTGCACCTGTTGCAAAATTAGTTGTTACATTTTCATCAGAAAATTGTGCGTTAAGAGCAGTTGCTGTCATTCTTACTAAAGCATCAGAAATAGACAAACGATTTGAATCTCCTGAATTTGCACCAACTTGAAGAGTGACATCAGTAACGCTGCCATCTAAAAGATGCATACCGCTGAAAGTTGAATTTTGAGCAACTCTTGTAATTTCACCTAAACGTGCTTTTACTTCATCAGCAATCATATTTCTTTCACTGGTAGAATAAATACCGTTGGCTGCTTGAACTGCCAGTTCTCTTACTCTTTGAAGAGTTTCTTGAATAACGCCAAGGTCACCATCAGCAGTTTGGATGTAATTTATACCATGTTGAGTGTTAGTATAAGCAGCTTGTGTACCTTTTACTTGTGCATTAAAGCCTTCAGCAATAGCTAGACCGGCTGCATCGTCAGCTGCGTGGTTAATTTTGTAACCAGTTGATAAATGTTCTAATGTTTTAGATAAACTGCTATTTGTTTTTGTAAGGTTCTTTTGACCTATTAAAGATGTAACGTTTGTGTTAACTGTAATACTCATAATCGATTCTCCATAATCTTTAAACTAACTCGTGTGGTTCCGTCCACACTTATATCATCGGCAGATTTGGAGATTTCTTTATACTAAAAAAGTATAAAGTTTATTATACTAAAGTATGATATTTGAAAAATTTTTTATTTATATATCAAAATTATTGGAGCGTTTTATATCTGACAAACGTTTATTAAATTCAATTCCTGTGATATTTCTTATTCCATTAATATTTGGGAATTTAAAGGATTGTTTTTTATCATTATTAAAAAAGTGACTTTTAATTTTATTAAGTATATTCTCATAAATCCTAAAATTAATATTACTTTGCAGATGGAATGCTCCTGATAATTTTGGCGGTTCAATTTCTTGAGGATTAAAAATATAATATAAGCAATAAAATAAATCTGTTCTGTGTAATCCTCCGCCGCAAGATACATTACAGCCGCCTTTATTCATTAATCCAATTAACTCACTTAAATTGGTCAAAAATTGTGTTTCTCCGTTTGTGTTGATAGGATCAGAAAATTTACTGTTATTGTGCTCTATCGGGAAAAGTTTATATACAAGTTGATTTTGTCTTGTTTGGGTTTGATTAAATTTTTCAACAGCATCTTTGTAAGCAGAATTTGTACTTGCTTCAACTCTCAAATCGATGAGATATTTTATGCCTTTTTTCCTAAATTCACTAAATATTACCTCTGGAGGGAAACCAAAATTCATGCTTGTTGGGCATGCGCTTCTGTAATTTGCGCCGACTGCTCTAAATCTCAATTGTTGTGCATCTAAAGGTGAGTTTTTTGTATCTTTAATTTTAGATTTTTTCTTTGCGCAAAATGGAATTTGCTCGTTTAACGATGAAGTAAATGTATCTGTATTTGAAGAGAAATAATAACGAGAAGAACTATATTTTGGGATATTTTGTTGGTTATTATTAAATGTTATATGAAAATTATTAAAAATCGGGTGGATTTGCATAATAAATTACCTTTCTATTTCTCAATTATTTTAAAATATGAAAATAAAAAAGTTTTCTATTTTTTCAAAATTCGATACTTATTTTTTACAAAACTTAATTGAATTTAGAAAAGAGGCTAGATGTAGATACAAACATGTTGGATTTTTACAAGGTGTGAGATGTGCTTATTTATTTTAAAAAGAATAAATGTTTCTTTAAAAACAGGAGGCTAAACTATGTTTAACCTCCTGCCCAAATACCATCAATCTATGAGAGAGGATTTCCGGTATTTGTAAAAATTGGGAATTTATCATTTTGAAATAAAAATTCTTGTATATCCTTTTGTGGATATATATATTTTAGAGAACAATAGGCAAGATATTTTTGTGCAGGATTATTGTTAAAATTTTCAATGTATTTAGCATGACCTTTCCAAAGAATATTGGGATATAGAAATATAGCTTTTACATTACAAAAATACATTAAAACATCACAAAGACCACTACGATAACCAATTACATAACCTGCTAAATTAACAAACAAAATGGTATCTTTAATATTTAAAAATATATTTTGAAAATCAGCATATTTGTTTTTACTGTTAAAAATAGGAGTGTATCCTAAATTCTTAAGTTTATCAGCATATTTTATCCAATATTCTTTTGATATTTCATTATGACAAGAATTGCTTTCAGGACACAGTAAAACTGTTTTTCCTTCAATTAAATTAAATTCATAAAATAAATTGGAAATTTTATTATTATGAGCTACTTTTAAATGATTATTAGTATCAATTGTTGTTTTTAATTTTTTTGAAAAATTCAAAATAAAATGTTTATTATTTTTTTGATACCAGTTTTTTAATAATTGACTTTCATTATACAGTTTTTCTACAAGAATAACTTTATCAATTACTCCGGGAAATAATTCAACTAAATCAATAAAATATTTCTTATTTATAATCATAACATATTTTTTTTCATCAAAATGATGTTTTAGGCAGCATAGTATATAAAGAATATCTCCTAATCCAGGTGGTGGTATTAATATTTCATATCCTTTTATTTTTAATTTTAATAAATTCAAATAATATATAATTCTTTTTGCTAAAAACATTTTTGACCTTATATGATTTTTATAAAACTTCTGCAATTAAAACTGTTTCTAAAAGCATTTGTCCATATGTTGCTTTTCTAATTTTAAAGGAATAATTTAAATTTAAATCTTCTATTATTTTTTTTATATAAAAGAAATCTTCTGCGGTATGATAAATACTTAAAATTAAAACAGGTTTTTGTTCTTTAATGGTATTTTTTGCACCGAGTAATAAATCCTGTTCAAATCCTTCTACATCTGTTTTTATTAATCCAATTTGTAGGTTATTTTTTTTAACATAGCTATCAAGTGTTGTAATGTCAACAGTTTCTTGTTCAAAATTATTATTTTGAAATTTACAACTTGATGCAGAACCAGATAAATATGCAAGTTGAGATGAATTTTCTTTACCTAATCCCTTTTTTATAGGAATAATATTTTTACAATGGTTCATTTTAATAGTTTTATTCATCAAATCAAAATTTTTACTTACTGGTTCAAAAACATGTACAGAACCTGTTGTATATTCTGCTAATTTAAGTGCGGAATCACCAATAAATCCTCCTGCATCTATAAAATCCATTTTTGACTTTTCTTTTAATGTCTTTAATGTATCTAACCATAAATTATTATAAAAAATGGGTACTTCAAAGGAATTGATTGGTAAAAAGTAATGTTTATATACAAAACAATCCTCTGATAATTCTATTATATTAGGATAATAGTTTGCATATAAATCTTTAATGATTTCAATTTCATCGTCATAAAGTAAATTGATAAATTCCCCATTATTAACCCTTTGTATTCTAGTTAATATTCTTGCAATTAATTTAATACTATCTTCGTCTAAATTTTTAATTAATGTTTGGTATGCATAAATTTTATCCAATTTATTATATTCATTTAAAAATTTTTTTATCCAATTTTTTTCAAAGGGATCATTATAAAATCTATTATCTTGTAATGTTTGTAATAATTCATTTGTTTTAGAGATAGTTTTATTAGAAAATGACTCAAATATATTTGTTAATAATATTATTTTTTCTTTAATTTCTTCTAAAATAAGCATTTTATCATTTAATTTATCAATTTTTGTTTGTAATAAACTTTGTTTATTTTTAAATTTAAATTTCAAACCAAATATTCTTAAAACTTTGTGTTCATCTTTATTTGTTACAGAAAATATTTGCTGATAGAACCTACACATTACATTTTCTCCTTTATTAATTGCACAATTTGATTTTTTAATTGCATTTTATTTCCATCATAAATCAATTCAGATATATCATCACGTTTTGAAATTTCTTTTAAAGAAGTTATCCTAAGCATATTTTCCGTAAAAGTTTTATCTGTATTTATATAAAATGCTCTTTGCATTTCTCTTTTTTGTACTCCTTTTGATATGGTATTAAAATAAACATCTTTTGGCGTTATAACAATAATATTTGGCGCATTAGAAATTGCTAATATATCAGTTATACCAGAGCGTAAACAAATATTTACAAACACATTTTGAGATAAATATATCAACTCAGGTACTGATAAAAATAAACTTTTTATACCTTTAAAATTTATATCTTTAGAATTTATAATAGGTATATATCCAATACTTTTGACATAATTAGCAATATCCTCCCAAAAATCTTTTGCTAATAACTTTTCGTTAAAAGAATTTGCATGAGGAAATAACATTACAATTTTTTTAATATCTATATTTTGATTTTTAAAATATTTTCTTACTTTTTCCTGTACTTTCTCTTCAATATTAGGTAATGAATACTTATATGTACTAGGTAAATCAAGCATTTTTGCATATAATTGACCAAAATCTAAAGGTCTTATATTTGGAGCTTGTTTAAATTGCCAGTGATTCATTTCATAAATAATACCTTTTGTCAAAATTTGATTAGGTTCATGTTGCATTAAATACGTGTAAAAATCATTTTTGATATTTATAATTTTATTAACCGCTGGAAACATTTTTACAACATCCATACGAAATTTTCCATTACACAAAACAACAATCTCCGCATCTTTATGTGATTTTTTAAATTCCTCAAAAAGAGAGCAAGCAAGAAAAAAATCACCCCATGGGTTAAATAATACAAAGATATAAGCATTTTTATTATTTTCCTGTATATTTTTAATTTGCGCAAAATATAGCATTAGCTTTAACCATTTTTTTCTATATTTTGCGAATACAAGTAAAGCTAAAATTTGCAAAAAATTATTAATAAAATGATTAGCAAGAATAGGCATGAAAAACGGTTGTACTGCATTTGAATAAGCATGACAAAACTTTAAAAACTTATTATTGTATTTAAAATATTTCTTTTTCGTTGGAACAATATGCGAAATAATCTTATATTTGATACATTTCATAAAAAATTGCCTTAAAAATATATTAATATTTTCAGAGTAATTAAACCCATTAAAATACATTTCACTTAATTTAAAGTCATATATTCTAATTTCATTTACACTATCATTAACATTAAATAAGTTATTAATATCACCTATTTGGTCTATCATATTGGCAGGATAAATCACATATAATTTTTCTTTAAGACCAACCAATACATCACACAAACCACTTCTTATAGAAAAAACTGCTGCACATTTATATGCAAGTGCTATTACATCTTTAAGTGTTAAATCAAAATCATATACACTATATGTGTTTTTATATTTATTTGATTTTGAATTAATAAAAACAGTAAAACCATTCTTGTGTAAATCTTTTATTAAAATTTCCCATAATTCTGCGGGAAATTCTTCTGCAAATTTTGCCTCTGGAGCAATTAATACTATGTTACTTAATTTAGAAATATTTTCTATTTCTTTAACGGTTTCAAGTTTAAGTTCCGGTATATTTGTAGGAATATTATTTTTATTTTGCTCCAATCCTAAATTTCGTCTAAATCTTGATTCATTATAATTTTTATTTTCAAATAATTTGTTATAAAGACTGTCACATATAAAAGGCTGTCCAATTATCGGCAAAGACGAAAACATGGATAAAAATGTATCATTTTCAAGCCAATCAATCTCTTTAGATGTAGGCTCTAAATTAAAAAACTTGTCTAGCTTAATAACTACATTTTCTTTTATTAACTTATCAAAATTTGCAATTGTATAATTAGTTATTCCGTACATTTTTAACAAGAAAACATGTTGCTCTCTCACTATAAAATGTAGAGGAGCTTTATACTTTTTTTCAAAGTCATCTTTTGCTGCAACTGCATAAACTAAATCTCCAAGGTGCTTATGTAATATAAGATTATATTCGTTTGGTTTGCATAGATTTTTACAGTATTCATAAAATTTTATTTGTTCTTCTATTGGGTTATATTTCATTTATAAAATCCTTTTCTTTTAATCGTACAAGATTTTTTTTGTAATTAGATTCCCCTTTGAATAGTGTCGCCGTTCCTAATATAAATTCTTTTACACCATGAACATACCATTTATTTATTCTATCAATGGTTACAGCTCCATCCAGAGCAATTTCAAAATTATATTGATTTTTTAACAAGAGTAATTTCTCAATTTTTTTATCAACATAATCTTGATATTTTCTACCGGCATATCCTGGATTTACTCCCAAAACAAGAACTCTATCTACAGTATTTAAAAGTTCTTCTATATATGTTATTGATGTTCCAGGATTAATAGCAATTCCTGCTACTGCACCATGATTATGAATTTTTTCAATAGTTGTTGCAGGATCATTATCAACTTCTGGATGAATATAAATAATATCTATACCCAAATTAAATAAAACATCAAGATAGTTATAAGGTTTAGATACCATTAAATGTACTTCCGTTTTTTTAGTTGTATTTTCCTTTATAAATTTCATATCTTGAAAACCCATTCCGACATTATCTACAAAACTCCCATCCATAATATCGATATGGAAAATATCAATTCCGGCTTCTTCAAGATTTTTTACTTCATCTTTTAAACAGGCAAAATTTGCACACATCATAGAGGCAGATAATTCTATATTCATATTATTTTTCATCCTTTAATAATGGTCTCGCAATTATAAAATCTGATTTGTTTAATTTGATTATTTCACTCGGCTCTAAAACAATTGTTACTCCTCGTTGAATTTTTTGACCTTCTATTACAGTTTCTCCATTTATAACTGTCAAACATTCAAGTGTATTTGAGTTATTTGTATATTTAGTTGCTGATTTTATTAATTTTGTAGAATACAATCTCTCGATTTTTTCCTCATTATATTTTTCTGATTTTGATTTTAATTCAGGATGAATTGATTTTATTGCTATATCTATTTGTAATGGTCGTTTTTTCCCATTTTTATCGATTCTGTCAAAATCATAAACTCTATATGTGGCATTACAGTTTTCTTCTATCTCATAAACTAAACTTCCCGCTGACATTGCATGCATTGTTCCTGCTTCTATGTAAACATAGCTGCCAATTTCAACATCTAAATAATCAATAATTTCATCGTATTTATTTTCTTGAACTTTTTGTTTTAATTCCTCTGTTGTTTTAGCTTTACATCCATCAAAAATTTTACCTGTTTTAGGAGCTTCTATAAAATACCATGATTCATTTTTACCAAAGTCAGCATTTTCAAGTGTTTTAGCCATCTTATCATCTGGATGGACTTGTAAAGATAAATCGTCTGTAGCATCAACCAAAGCCAGCAAAAATGGCAATTCCTTATAATGACTTAAGCCAAATTTTTCTTTATTTTCATCAAAATATTTTCTGAATAATTGTCCTTTATATTTACCATTTAAAATTTCACTTTCTAATTCTCCATTAGAGATTAGAGAATACAAATGTCCTATTTTTTTGTTATCAGTTCCTGAATATGGAGTTAATCTATCTCCTCCCCATATAGTTTCATGTATCATTGTTTTTATTATCAACATTTTGTTTTCTCCTACAAATTTTTATCTATAATAATTTCCATATCAGCTAAACCCTGATTTCGTTTTGGATTAATTGCATAAGCACATTTTAATCCTGATGGTTTATCATCATTAATTAATATTCTTTCGCCCATCGGCATTTCAAAAAGAATTTCATTATAGCGAATATTATTTTCTTTCAAAAAATTTTCTGTTTTCTCCCGCGCTTCCTTTTCTCTCGCTGTCATAATTAAGACAAAATCTTCTTTAGAAATTGATTGTAAAAATTCTTTTGCTCCAGGTAGAAATGTATCTTTTCCTGTTTTATATCCATTATGCTCAACAAGAGTACCATCAAAATCTAATATCCAAGTATGACCTAATGGAGATATTTTTAATTGTTCTTTAATACCAACCATTTATATAAATTCTCCAATCAAAGTGACCCCATTATAAAAAGCTAAACACATTGAATCATAATCTTCAAAACAATGACTAGCCAAAGATAACCAAATAATAGCGTGGATAAATTTTATATCCTCCACTCTACAGTTTTTCATATTATTCAAGACTTTTTCCGTTAAAGCTTCCCAGCCATTTGAGAAAATCTCATACTCAACCGAATGTTCATTAATCTTTACTCTGAAATCTTTTACATTAAATCTGTCAAAATTTCCATTCATAGAATAATATAATTTTGCCCAGTCATAACGAATATCGCCCAAAACTTCTTGTTTACCAAAGTATCCTCTGGCATCAATAAAATAAATATTATTATTTTTATCAACCATTGTATTTGTTAAAGTACAATCTCCGTGAATTGGACAAAATATTGTATCTAATAATTTATTTTCAACAGCAAATTTAAAATCTTGTTGAAAAATTATAGGATTTTTATATTTTTTACCGTTTATTTTAATATAATTATCATTCGCAAAAGGAATAACATCTTTAATTGAATTTAATCTTTCAATTGTTTTTGTATAATACTCTTTGATTAAATCTGTTTTATCAGCAGGTTTTATTTCATATTCATGCATTTTATTGACGGAATTTATTAAATTATCAGTTATTTTTGATTTTTGTTCTTCTGTTAACTTTGCTTGAAAGATGTTTGTTCCTTCAATTTTTTCCATAGTTAATGGATCATATGAATATATTTTAGGAATTGATGAAAATCCATATTCAACCATTTTTTTATACCAAATAATTTCTCTATTTATTAATTTTTTACCTTCTTCTGTTATACCAATTTTAATTACTTTATTATTAATAAAATCCATTTTATTATATGGTCTGCATCGGTTTTCATTGTCCTTGAATTTTGCAATAGCATCAAGAGTGCCAACTTCTTGGCATTTTACCATTTGCATTGGTTTTAATAAAATATTTTTATTTTTTAAATAAAGAGTAAAAGAACCATTCTCAGGTATATCGTTAAAATAAATTTTATTTTCAAATAAAAAACAACCAGCTACACCATATTTATTTGAAGCTATTTTATCAAGTTTACCATTTTGAAAACTCCATGAACAATTTTGTCCTTCTAAAATACCAATATAATTTCCAATTGGTAATTCTTCGGGTTGAAAATCATTTGATAATATTAAATCAGACCAAATAAGTAAAAATTTTTCATTATTATTTATATAATTTAAAGCTTGTTTAATTCCACAAATATTACCGGTACCAATTGCCTTTATTAGTTTATAATTAACATTTTTAGCAAATGTTTTTAAATATTTTTCTAAAACATCAAATTTATAATCTCCAATTATAATAAATTCACTTTTTTCGTATTTTTCAAACAAATGAAAAAGCATTGGCTTGTTTTTTATAGGAACAAGGCATTTTGGTTTATTAAAAGTTAAATGTTCCAATCTTGTGCCTTTACCCCCAGCTTGAATAATTATTTTATTAATACTTTTGTTAACAGATTTTCCTGTTCCACTCATTATTTTTTTTCTTTCTTGTACATAAGCAAATTTGTGAATCATTTGCTTAATCCTGCTAAAAACTCTTCATAACTTCTTATATATTCATTTTCGTCGTAATAATCGGAAGCAAGGACGACTAGTTTACACCCGTAAGAAAGACGGTGCATTTCTCGCCACATATTTTTCCCGATATATAGTCCTACTTCAGGACGGTCTAACAAAACTGTTTCTCTCGTTTTTCCATCATCAAGAATAAATTCACAACTGCCATCCATCAACACAACTATCTGTTCCATATTCTTGTGGGCATGCATCCCTCTGTCTTGGTCCGGTGAAGTATCAAATATCCAATAAACACGCTTAATTTCAAAAGGAACATTTTTATTCCCTTCTAATGAAAGCATTCTTCCCTTCTCATCCTTAAGTATATTCATGTCTATTAATTTGTAATTCATAAATTAATCCTCCAAAATAGGACATGATTAGTCTATAACAAAATATTTTTTTATGCAATGGTTACATTAAACGTCCTAAAAATAATTTATTTTAATTTTACAATATAAAGAGGAGGACTTATCGTGTCATATTTAAAAAAAGAATTCGGAAAAAATCTTAGGCTATTAAGAAAAACAAGAAATCTTACACAAGAACAACTCGCCGAAAAACTGGATTTGAGCCATCGCCAATTGACGAGAATTGAAAACGGAAATTCTTTTGTGTCAGCAGAAGTCCTGGAAAAATTAATATTTGCATTAGATGTCGATATAAAAGATTTGTTTAATTTTAGTCTAAAAGAATTGGCTACTAACAGTACAACAATTCCTCCTAATCTGTCTCAAAAAAACAGTTATAAGAATATTGAAATTATAATTACTAAATTAAAAAAAATTCAAAAAAATGAAAAACATTGGAATTATATAAATTTAGCATTTGACAGTCTAACTAATAGGGAAGCAAGAACTAAACTCAAAAACTTAATTGAAGGAATGGAACTGGTTTATTAAAAATTATTAGGGAAACAAATTAAAAACTACTTATTTTTTATGGTAGTGTTTATTATATATAATAGGTGAATAAAAATGTCTAAAAATTTTTATGTTTATATTCTTTTAACTGAAAAAAATACATATTATTGCGGATACACAGATGATGTGGAAAAACGTTTTGAAAAACATAAAGCAGGTAAAGCTGCAAAATATACAAGAGCATTTAAACCTGTAAAAATTGTTTATCAAAAAGAATTTTCTACAAAAGAAGAAGCACAACAAGAAGAATATCACATAAAATCTTTATCAAGAAAAGAAAAAGAAAAATTGATAGCAGAAAATCAATAAATTATATATTATTGTCTAATTACAATTATAT
>JAEEGL012975516.1_pt1 | contig 27228 bp, 26 predicted proteins | sample 9134231 | NCBI WGS metagenome assembly JAEEGL01 (sample SAMN16246548, study PRJNA631951) | gut metagenome | biome: gut microbiome; feature: rumen; material: fiber-attached | host: Bos | place: Iran: Karaj | collected 2018-10 | reverse complement strand
ATGTATCAATGTGGTATTCCTAAAGAAATGGCTCTTGAATTATTTAAACCACATGTTATAAATGGTTTAGTTCAAAAAGAAATAGCAAGTAATATTAAAGTTGCTAAGAAGATGATTGAAAATCAAGATCCTAGAGTTTGGGATATAGTTGAAGAAAAGATTAAAGAGCATCCAGTTATGTTAAACCGTGCTCCTACATTACATAGATTAGGTATTCAAGCTTTTGAACCTAAATTAATAGATGGTCGTAGTATAAGATTACATCCACTTGTATGTGCTGCATTTAATGCTGACTTCGATGGAGACCAAATGGCTGTACACGTACCTATTACTGAAGAAGCACAAGCTGAAGCTAGAATATTAATGTTAGGTGCTAATAATATCTTGAAGCCATCAGATGGTAAACCAATCGTTACTCCTGGTCAAGATATGGTATTAGGTAATTATTATATTACTATTGAAAAGGCTGGACTTCCTGGTGAAGGTAGAGTATTTAAGAGTCCTGATGAGGCTTTAATGGCTTATGAAAGAAGAGAAATTACTCTTCATACAAGAATAGCTATTCCTGTAAAATCATTTAAGCATAAGTTATTTCCAGATTCATATGCTTCTAAATATTTAGTTACTACAGTAGGAAAAATATTATTTAATGAGATTTTCCCTGATACTTTCCAATATATTAATGATGGTACAAGTGAAAATATTGAAAAGATTACTCCAGCTAAGTATTTCTTAGATAGAGGTACTAATATACCTGAAGCAATTGCTAATATGGAATTAGTTCCAGCATTTGCTAAAGGAGTATTAACTAAGTTAATTGCTCAAATATATAAACGTTATCAAACTACAGAAACTTCTGTAATGCTTGATAAGTTAAAAGATTTAGGATTTAAATATTCAACATTATCTGGTATTTCAATAGCAATTAGTGATATTAAACCTTCTGTTAAGAAAGGTGAAATAGTTGCTGAAACACAGAAAATGGTTGATCAAGTTAATAAACAATTTAAACGTGGTTTAATAACTGAAGATGAAAGATATCAAAAAGTTATATCACTTTGGACAGATGCTAAAGGACAAGTTGCTAAAGAACTTGAAGAAATGGTTGCTGAAGATAAAGATAATCCAATATGTATCATGATGACATCTAAGGCTCGTGGAGATATGGGTTCTTATACACAGTTAGTTGGTATGCGTGGATTATTTGGTAAACCAAATGGTAAGTCAGAAGAAATCCCAGTTATTTCATCATTCTCTGATGGTGTTACTATAAGTGAATTCTTCTTATCTACACATGGTGCACGTAAAGGTGCTGTTGATACAGCATTAAAAACAGCTGATGCTGGATACTTAACACGTCGTTTAGTTGATGTAGCACAAGATATTATAGTTAAGTCAGATGATTGTGGTACTGAAAATGGTGTTATGGTTGAAGCATTTATTAATGAAAAAGATGATACTGTAATTGAAACTTTAGCTGATCGTATTATTGGTAGATATACTAGTAAAAAGATTGTTAATCCAGAAACTAAAGAAACTATTTGTGAGAGAAATACATATATTACTGAATCTATTGCTGATTCAATTATTAATGCAGGAATTACAAGAGTTCCAATTAGAACAGTTTTAACTTGTAAAGAAGATCATGGTGTATGCCGTAAGTGTTATGGTAGAAACTTAGCTACAGGTACTATTGTTGAAGATGGAGAAGCTGTTGGTATTATGGCTGCTCAATCAATTGGTGAACCTGGTACTCAGTTAACCATGAGAACATTTAATACAGGTGGAGTTGCTGGAGATGATATTACTCAAGGTCTTCCTCGTGTTCAAGAATTATTTGAATCACGTAATCCTAAAGGTAAGGCTATTATATCTGAAATTAGTGGTACAATTAGTGAGATTGAAGAAGGAAATGGAAACTTTACAGTTTTTGTTAAGAATGATGTTGAAACTAAGAAGTATGTTACTAATTATGGTGCTAAATTATGTGTTGAAGTAGGAGATGAAGTATCTGCTGGTGATAAGATTACATTTGGTGCTATTAATCCAAAAGAATTACTAGCAGTTACAGATCCAATTACTACACAACAATATATATTAAAAGAAATTCAAAAAGTATATCGTTCTCAAGGTGTTGATATTTCTGATAAACACGTTGAAATTATGGCTAAGAGAATGATTTCTAAAATTAAGATAATTAATTCTGGTGATTCTTATTTCTTACCAGGTACTATGGTAAATTATAATAAGTTCACTGAAACAAATCAAAATTTAATTCTTGAAGGAAAGAGACCTGCTAAAGGTGTACCAGTATTACTTGGTATTACTAAAGCTTCTCTTGAGACTGATTCATTCTTGTCTGCTGCATCATTCCAAGAAACAACACGTATCTTAACTGATGCTGCAATACATGGAAAAGTTGATTATTTACAAGGTTTAAAAGAAAATGTATTAATAGGTAAATTAATACCTGCTGGTACAGGTGCTAAAAAATATCGTAAGGCTGAGTATACATTAGCTTTAGATAATTTAAAAGAAGAACCTTTAGAAGCATTAGAACAAGAATTAGTTGATTAAGAGGATTTTATCCTCTTTTTTTGTTGCTTTTTTTGTGTTAAAATAAATTTAAGGTGATAGAATGAATGAAAAAATAAAGAGAGTTATTCCTTATTTTACTTTTGCTATTATATTTATAGTATTAATCTTGATTACTAGTATAAAAAATGTATATTGTATAAGTGTTATATATATTTCTATTTCATTACACTTAATATTTAATTATTATAAAAAGAAAAAATTATATTATAAGAGATATCTCTATATTTTATGGACATTACTTACTATAATGCTTAATATATTTTTTTTCTCAGTATTTAATATTGTTATATCAATACTATTATTTATAGTTATAATGATACAATATTATTTAAATAGTAAAGACAATAATATTGTTATAGATAATCCTGTTGTTAAACCAAAAAAAGTAGTTATTAATACAGAATTACCAAGTGAATTTGATATTGATTATTTTGAAAATATTGTTAAAGAATTATATATAGATATGCAAACATATTTTATGGAGTTAAATTATAAAGGTTTAGAAGGTATTTTATGTAAAGAAATGTATGAACATTTTTTATTACAAATGGAGTATTTAGAAAAGAATGAAAAAAGGGCAATACGTGATAATATAGAATTTATAGATTTTAAAATTAATGAATATAAAAAAATTGATGATTTAGAAATTATTAAAGTTAGTATAGGGGTATATGAAGATAAATATACTAAATATATTAGTAAAGATATAAAATCTAAAGTAATGAGATATGAGAATTATTATGAATTAACTATTGAAAATAAAGATAAATGGATTATTAGTAATTTGAAATTACTATATAGTCATTCAAAAAGAGACTAGTTTATAGTCTCTTTCCTTGATATGAATCTCTTTTTACCATTTCTTTATCTATATCATTTAAAATAGTTACTTTTTTACATAACCAGTCTGGTTCAATTAAGTCTGATATTTTAGGATCACCTGTAATTCTATGTATAACTATTTCTGGTCTTAAATATTCTAATTGATCACATACTATATCTATATATTCATCTCTAGTAATTAATTTAAATTTCTTTTCCTTATAAATTTGTGCTAATTTAGTATCTTTTAAAATTGATAACATATGTATTTTAATTCCTTGTATATCTAGTTTATTTAAATATTTAACTGTTTCTATCATCATTTCTTTAGTTTCATATGGTAATCCATTAATTATATGTACTACTACATTAATATTTTTTTCTCTTAGTTTTTTTACCATATCTTCAAAACATTTTAATGTATGACATCTATTTATAAATGTAGATGTTTTTTCATGTATAGTTTGTAGTCCTAATTCTATAGTTAAAAATGTTTTTTTATTTAATTCACTTAAATACTCTAGACATTCATCAGTTATAGAGTCAGCTCTAGTAGCAATACTAAGACCAACTACATTGGGTTGATTAAGTATTAATTCATATTTTTCTTTTAATATATTTACAGGAGCATATGTATTAGTATGTGCTTGAAAGTATCCTATAAATTTACTATTTGGCCATTTATTAGTCATCATTTCTTTTACTTTATTAAACTGTGTTACTAAATCATCTTTAATATCTCCAGCATATTCTCCACTACCTATTTTAGAACAATATATACAACCACCAGTACCAACTGTTCCATCTATATTAGGACATGTAAAACCTGCATTTAAACTAATTTTACATACTTTAGAATTAAATTTATTTTTATAATAATAATCCAGTGTATGATATCTTTTATTTGTGTTACTATATTTGAACATAAAATCACCAAAAATATTATACATCATTTAAAACAAATATCAAATATGATATAATGATAGAAGGGAGGTTAGATATGAAAAATAAAAATTTATTCAAAGTTTTATTAATTAGTATTGCATGTTATGTAGTTTTAAGTTGGATAATTGTTTCTGGAAATTTTTCTGAAAGTACTTATACAGCTTCTGGAATAAATCAAATTGGATTATTAGATCTTTTTTTAGCGCCTATTAATCTATTTAATTATTTTACTGTAACTGTTACTAAGAATATAAATGGATATGTTAATCAGATTGGATATTGTAATATAATAATTTCATTTATATGTATTGCTTTTACATATGGTATATTAAATAAAATAGATGCATATTCTAGTTTAATTAATAATATTAAAAATAAAGTAAAAAAGAAAAAAGAGATATTTCTTATATTTATTGCTGTATTTTATTGTTTATTTTCAGCTCTTACTGGTTTAAATCTTATATTATTTATGTATTTTCCTTTTATAAGTACTATATTAGGTAAATTAAAGTATAACAAGTTTATTATATTTATATCTACTATAGGAGCAATGTTAGTAGGTCAATTAGGATCAATTATTAATCCTAGTATAAATGGTTTAAATAGAGTTTTATTTCAAGTTAAAATAATAGATGGATTATTACCTAGAATAATACTATTTTTTATGTTATTAATAACTTTAGTAGCATTTATATATTTAAAGGATGATAAAGAAGTAAAAAAGGAAGAAAAATATTTATTATTTGATTATGATAAAAAAATTACTAAGAATAGTAATAATAATTATTATCCAATAGTAATATCATTTTCAGTATTAACAATAATATTTATTATATGTATGTATAATTGGTATTATATGTTTAATAGTACAACTATTACTGGGGCATATACAAATATTAATTCATATTGTATACATGGATATAAATTTATGAAAAATCTATTTGGTATATCTGAGGCATTTGGTTATTGGACTGGATTTACAATGAGTGCATTTTTAATAATAGAATGCTTAGTTTTATCATTTATTTATAGATTAAAATTAGATGATATAGTTGATGGTGCTAAAAAAGGTATTAATGATATGTTTCCTACTATTTTTTATAGTATTATATCTTTAACAATAATAGTATTATCATTATATAATAATAATAGTTTTATATATACTGTTATAAATTTTATATTTAATAATTTTAAATCTAGTCAAATAATATGTGTATTAACTACTGGTATATTTCATAATTTATTTATAAATGATTATTTTGCTCTAGTGTCTTCAATATCAAATCCATTAGTTTCTATATTTGGTGTTGAAAAAATAAATTTAACACTTATGTGTACACAGTTAGCACATGGTTTAGTATCTTTTATAACACCATTTAATGTATATTTGATTGCTGGATTAGCATATTTAAATATATCATATAAAGATTGGATTAAAAATATTTGGAAATATTTACTAGTAGTATTATTAATATGTTTTGTAGTTTTATTTATTGTTAAATCTTTTATATAGAGTGGTGAATTTATGACTTATGAAATAGATGGAAAAGAATATGATATAAAAATTGTTAGAAAACATAATAAAAATTCATATATTAGAGTAAAAGAAGATATGTCTATTTTAATAACTACAGGTTATTTTACTACTAAAAGAGATATAAAAAGAATGATTGATAATAATATAGATTCTATTATAAAAATGTTAAATAGACAATGTAAAAGAATAGAAAAGAATAAATCATTCTTCTATTTAGGAAATTCTTATGATATAATTGAAGTACCAACAATAGAAAATGTAGAGTTTGATAATAATTATATTTATATTCCAAATGAAAAAAAATTTGAGAAATGGTATAAAAATCAATTATTAAAAGTATTTAAAGAAAGATTAGAATATAATTATAGATTTTTTGATGAAGTAGATATATGCCCTGAACTTAAGATTAGAACAATGAAAACTAGGTGGGGAGTATATAATAGAGTAAAACATTCTGTAACATTAAATTCACATTTATTAGAACATTCTTATGATGAAATTGATTATGTTATAATTCATGAACTTAGTCATGTTATACATTTTAATCATTCTAAGGATTTTTGGAAACTTGTTGAAAAATATTGTCCAAGTTATAAATTGATAAGAAAGAAATTAAAAGAGTAGGTGTTGTGTATGAAATTATTTAAGTATTTTACATATTTAATACTTGTTATATTATTAATTTTTATTGAAGTAGCTAACCCAGTAATAAATACTGTACAGGCAAAAGCTAAGACATTAAGATCTATGAAAGCTGAACTTGCAGAGTTAGAAAAAGAATTAGCACAAAATAAACAACAGCAACAATCTGCTCAAAGTGGAATTAATTCATCTAAACAAAGGATGACTCAAATATCACAAGAAAAGGTTGATATTGTTAATGAGGTAGAAGATTTATCTGAAGAAATTGTAAAGTTAAATAATGAGATTGTTGAAATGAATGAAGAGGTTAAAGAACTACTTGCATATTATCAAGTATCTAAGCAGTCTGATTCAACAGCACTTGAATATGTTTTTGGAGCAGAAGATTATACAGATTTTATATATAGAATGGCAATAGCTGAACAGTTAACTGAATACGAAGAAGAAACAATTGAATCATATAATAAAAAAATATCTGAGAATGAAAATAAGAAAGTAGAACTTGCTAATAAACAATCTTCATTAGTTAAAAAAGAAGATGAATTAGAAAAATATATTAAAGAACAAAAAAGTAAGTTAAGTGAGGCTTTAGATGGCGCTATTGGTATTGAAGATGAAATAGCAGCGCTTAAGAAAAATATTTATTTGTATGAAGTTACATATAAGTGTAAATTGGATCAAACAATAGATCAGTGTTTATCAGGTAAATTACCTGCAGGCTCTAAATTATATAGACCAATTGTAACTGGTAGAATATCTAGTAATTATGGTCGTAGATCTTATAAATTAAATGGTAGATGGACTAGTGATTTCCATTATGGATTAGATTTTGCTGGAACACATGGTATTGCTGTTTATTCAGCAGGTAATGGTAAGGTTGCAGCTATATTTCCAAGGAAAAGTTGTGGTGGAAATATGGTATATATAAATCATATAATAAATGGTAAAAAATATACTACTGCATACTATCATTTGGGAAGTGTTAAAGTTAAAGTAGGACAGACAGTAACTTATGAAACTCAAATAGGTACTCAAGGAGGTTCTCCTGGTATAGAAACATGGGATCATTGTTCAACTGGTTCTCATACACATTTTTCAGTATCTACAGGTAATTGGGGAAATGATTATAATTCTTATAGTGGTTTTATAGCACGTAATATAAATCCAAGAAATGTAGTTAATGCACCAGCACTTGGTAAATCTTTCTCAGGAAGAAGTACTAAATATTAATCGACATTATTCATCATAATAATTATTTATAATATATATGGTGATATTATGCAAATAAAGATATTTGATGAAGAACATGAAAAAGATTTAGAAGAAAAATTAAATGAATTTCTATTAGAAAAAGATATAATTGATATAAAGTATCAAGTATCAGTAGCAATGTTTTCTGAAGAACAAATATATTGTTATTCTGCATTAGTAATATATGAATAGTCCATATGGACTATTTTTTTGTTTAATTTTAATAATTTATACACATTATATTCATAGAATATATAAGGAGGTATAAATGTTTAATAAATTTACTGAGGAAGCAAAAAAAGTAATATCTTTATCAAAGAAAGAAATGATTCAATTAAAACATCCATATTTAGGATCAGAACATATAATGCTTGGTATTTTAAAAAATGATAATAGTGTATCAAATATATTAAAGAAATATAATATTACATATAAAATATATAAAAAAGCATTAGTTGATTTTATTGGGTATGGAAAAGAAGATACTAAATGGATATTATATACTCCAATAGTAAAAGAAATATTTGAAAGAGCTATTGATCTATGTAATGATAATAATAGTCAAGTTACAATTGAAACTCTATTTATTTCTTTAATAGAATTAGGAGATGGAATAGCAAATAGAGTTTTTAATATATTAAAATTAGATATGGATAAAATATATACAGAATTAGTTTTTAAAATACCTAAGAAAAATAAAAAGAAAAAAACTATAATAGATGATATAGGTATTGAGTATACATCAAAAGATATAGTAAATAGTTTTGATCCTGTAATAGGAAGAGAAAAAGAAATAAAACAAATAATAGAAATATTGATAAGAAAGAATAAATGTAATCCTTTATTAGTAGGAGATGCAGGAGTAGGTAAAACAGCTATAGTAGAAGAAATAAGTAGATTAATTATAGAAAAGAAGGTACCTAGTAAGTTAAGAAATAAAAGAATAATTAATATTGATATGTCTTCTGCTTTAGCAGGTACAAAGTATAGAGGTGAATTTGAAGAAAAAATTAATAAAATAATAAAAGAGGCTGAAAGTAATGATGAAATAATATTATTTATTGATGAAATACATACTATAGTAGGAGCTGGTGGTGCTGAAGGAGCTATTGATGCATCTAATATATTTAAACCTGCTTTAGCACGTGGTAATATTAAATGTATAGGAGCAACTACTTTAGATGAATATAAAAAATATATAGAGAAAGATAAAGCATTAGAGAGAAGATTTAAAAAAGTATTAATTGAAGAACCTAGTATAGAACAAACTAAAGAAATACTATATAAATTAAAACCTATATATGAAAATTATCATCATGTAAATATTAATTATAATTTATTAGATTTAATTATAGAGTTAACTAATAAATATATTCATACATATAAAAATCCTGATAAATCTATAGATATATTGGACGAAGTATGTGCACATGCTAATTTAAAAGATAATCCTAAAGTATTAGAATATGATAATTTATCTAGTAAATTAAATAGTATTGTAGATAATAAAAAAGAGATGATAAAAAATAATAATTTTAAGAAGGCTTTAGAATTTAAACAACAAGAAAATTCAATTATATCAAGATTAAATGAATTAGAACTATTACTTTCTACGACTAATTATAACAATGTTTCAAAAAAGGATATATTTAGTATATTAAAAAATAAAATAAATATGCCATTAATAGATAATAGTAAGAATAATATAAGTAAAATAGTAAAAGAATTAAAAAATCAAGTAATAGGCCAGGATATGTATATTTTACAATTAGTTAACGATTACTTTATGTATATTAATACTAATAGTTGTATTAAGATTATTTTAAATGGTAATACTGGTGTAGGTAAGACTATGTTAGCTAATCTATTTGCTCATATTATTTCTAATAATGTTATAACACTAAATATGAGTGAATATAAAGAACAACATACAATTAGTAAACTATTAGGTGCTTCTCCTGGATATATTGGATATGATGATAATAATTATGTATTTGATTCTATAAGACAATATCCTTTTTCAGTTATTATATTAGATGAATTAGAAAAAGCACATTATTCAATAATAAATATATTTAATCAGATATTTGATACTGGTAAAATAAAAGATAATAAGGGTAATGATATATATTTTAATAATGTTTTATTTATTATGACAACAAATATAGAGATAGATAATAAAGTAGGATTTAAAAAAGAAGTAGATAATAATATCTTTAGTAATTATTTTGATAAATCATTTATTAATAAAATAGATGATATAATTATCTTGAATAACTTAAATAGAGATAATATGTTACAAATCGTTGAAAAACAATGTAAATGTAAAATATCTGACAATAAAATAGTAGAGGAAATAATAGTAAAATCTAATTATAAGGAATATGGAGCTAGTAGGGTAAAAAAGTTAGTAGAAAAATATAGTAATTGTAAAAAAATAAAAAAAGTATGTAAAAACTATTCCAAAAATTAAATTTATGATATAATGATAATTAGATAAAGGTGATAGTAAATGGATGTATTAGATCAAATAAAGACTAATTTAGACAACAATCAAACTTTACAACAAGATATCAAAGGGGAAATTATGCAACTAATTGAGTTATTTCACAATACTTTTCCTGAAGTTAGTTTAGATACTTTATGTGAAAAGGTAAAAAATGTGAATGTAACTAAGATGAATTTATATGATAGAAGAGGTCCGGTTGTTTATGATCCTGTTAATAATGAAATACTTTTCAGCAAAAAGTGTTTAGAAGGTGATTATGATGCTAAACACATGATGATGAAGGGAATTGTAGGGATGATATCAGCTTGTGATAATTTTTATGGATTTAATAAGAATAATAGTTTAGCAGCATTAAATCTAGGTGTAACTGAAATGCTTGCTAATACATTAGTAGGTAATGAAGGTACTTGTGATTTTGAAGAAGAATTATTAGCTACTAACTTAATAAGTAAGATTATTGGTAGAGATATAATGTTTGATGCATTCTTTAATAATGATGCTGAGACTATTTTTAAAAAATTATTAGAAGCGGAGGTTGGTTAGATGACAGATACTGAAATGTGTATTGCAAAATTAAATTATAATTATGCTAATAGAGACCCAGAAAGTTTTGCAAGTGCTATGGAAGGCATAATCAACATTTATACAACACAAGTTTCTAAAGGATTAAAAACAGATGGAGAAATAAAAGATTTTAAAGAAATGCTTTCTATCGTAAATTATATGGATAATTATTCAGATAAATATCAAAATATTATTCCTTATTTTAATGAGAAGATTATTAGTGTTATAGATATGAAGAATAATGAAGATAATTATGAAGAAAATCATGCAAAGGTTGCTTAGTGCGCCTTTTTTTCTTGTTTAATAAGTATAATTATGATAGAATTATTAGGAGGTGTTTATTATGACAAATAAAGAGTTAGCTGAAATACTTATACCTAATGTAAGTTCAGATATAGATTATTATGAAAAAAAATATCCAAATAGAAATGTAGATAAAAATGCAGTAGTAACACGTTTTGCTCCATCACCAACTGGTTTTGTACATATGGGATCATTACTTGCTTCATTTATTGAAAATAAGGCTGCTCATGATACTAATGGTATTTTTTATCTTAGAGTAGAAGATACTGATCAAAAAAGAAAAGTTGAAAATGGTGTTCAAGGAATGCTTGCGGATTTAAAAAATTTTGATATTATTCCAGATGAGGGTGTAATAAGTGAAACTGAAGAAAAAGGTGAATATGGTCCTTATACACAGAGTAAGAGAAAGGAAATATATCAAACATATATTAAACATTTAATTGAAGAAGGAAAAGCATATCCATGTTTTTGCTCTCAAGAAGAAATTGAAGAGACACGACAGATACAAGAAAAAAGAAAGCAAAGAATAGGTTATTATGGTAGATTTGCTAAATGTAGAAGACTTACTCCAGAAGAGATTGCTGAAAAAGTAAAAAATGGAGAACCATATATTATAAGATTTAAATCACCAGGTAGTTTTGATGAAAAGATTAAAATACACGATTTAGTAAAAGGTGATGTAGAATTTCCTGAAAATGATATTGATGATGTAATTATGAAGTCTGATGGATTACCTACTTATCATTTTGCTCATGTAATTGATGATCATTTAATGCATACAACACACGTAATAAGAGCAGATGAATGGTTTAGTTCTTTACCAAAACATATACAAATGTTTAAATTAATGGGGTTTGAACCACCAAAATATGCTCATATATCTCCAATTATGAAAGAAGAAGATGGTAAGAAGAGAAAACTAAGTAAAAGAAAAGATCCTGAAGCAGCAGTTAGTTTTTATCATGAAAAAGGTATTCCAGTAGAGGCTGTTAAGTTATATTTAATGACACTTGCTAATACTAATTTTGAGCAATGGTATGATTGTAATAAAGATAAGACTCTAGATGATTTTAAGTTTGATTTTAAAAAGGTATCTGCAAGTGGTGGATTATTTGATACAGATAAACTATATAATATATCTAAAAATTATATTAGTTATTTAAAAGCTACAGATGTTTATGATAGAACATTAGAGTGGGCTAGTGAATATGATAAGGATTTTGCTGAAATATTAAAAAATAATAAAGAATATTCTATAAAATTATTTAATATTGAAAGAGAACAAAAGAAACCTAGAAAAGATTATTCATGTTTTAGTGATATAAAAAATCAAGTATGGTATATGTTTGATGAATTATATAATGATATTAAAGAATATGATTTTAAAACTATAACAGATACTGATGAAATAAAAAATATATTATCAACTTATATGGATAAATATTATTCTGATACTGATGATAAAGATACATGGTTTAATAAATTAAAAGATTTATCTGAAGAATTAGGTTATGCTAGAGAAGTAAAAGAATATAAAAATAATCCTGATAATTATAAAGGTCATGTAGGAGATATAAGTACTGTTATTAGAGTAGCACTTACTTCAAGATCAATGACTCCAGATTTATATGAATTAATGAATTTATTAGGTAAAGAACGTATATATAATCGTTTTAATAATTATATAAAAGAAAATTAATATAGTTTTATACTATATTTTTTTTCGACATTTTTTTCACTTTAAATATATTATATTATTTATATAGTTGGAGGTATTTATGTTTAATTATAATATTGAATATAGAGAAAATATATTATTTATAAGATTAATAGGTAATTTAAATAAAGATAATATATATGAATTAGATAGAGAAATAAAAAATATAATATATAATTTAGGAATATATAATATAGTATTTAATTTTGAACAATTAGATAGTATTGATTCAACTGCTATTACATATTTAATAAATTATAATAATTTATTAAAAGAAAGAAAGGGGGTGAGTTTAGTTTGTGGGGTACATGGTTGTTTAAAGAAAAGTAATTTATTAAGTAATATGAAAGAAATAAGTAATGAGTTATGCGCTATAAGGGTGATAAATTGGAACAATTAATATTGGAATATGAAAAATTAATATATTCAGTTATGAAAATTTTTAGGAATTATCCAAATAAAGAAGATTTATTTCAAGTAGGGTGTATAGGTTTAATAAATGCTTATAATAATTATAATTCTAATATAAATGCTAAATTTTCTACATATGCATATTCTTATATATTAGGTGAAATGAAAAAATTAGTTAGAGAGGATAAAGGTATAAAGATTAGTAGAAATATATCTAAGTTATATACTCAAATAGAAAAAGCTAATATGTATTTAACTCAAAAACTTATGAGAACACCTACTATTAAAGAAATAGCTTATCTATTACAAATAGATGAATATTTATTAGTTGAAGCATTAAATAGTACTAATTCATTATTAGATATTGACGATATACAAATAGATAATACAAATGATTATAGTAATAATATAATGTTAAAAGAAGAACTAAGTAAGTTAAGTATGGAAGAATTAGACTTGATTAATAAACGATATATGCAAGATATGACACAAAATGAAGTTGCTGATATATTAGGTATAAGTCAAGTTCAAGTATCTAGAAAAGAGCATAAAGTATTAGAAAAATTAAAAAAACAATTAACTATATAAAAAATCTTTTATAGAGATTTTTTTTCTTTTTTTTGATATAATTATCTTTGGTGATATAGTGAAAAAATATTTATTATTTCTTATACTTATAATTATTATTCCTTTTAATATATATGCTATGGATATTAAATCAGAGCATGTTATATTATATAATTTAAATGATGATCAAATATTATATGAAGTTAAAGCTAATGATCAAGTTCAAATAGCAAGTATGACTAAAATAATGACAGCTATAGTAGCACTTGAGAAGATAGATAATCTTAGTTCTAAAGTTGTTATGACAAATGATATGTTTTATAGATTAGCTGAAGAAAATGCTTCAGTAGCTGGTTTTAAAGTAGGAGAAGAAGTAACATATGAAGATTTACTTTATGGATTAATGTTACCTTCTGGTGCTGATGCAGCACAAGCAGTAGCAATATCTACTTATGGTAGTATTGATAATTTTGTTGACGCTATGAATAAAAAAGTTTCAGAATTAAAACTAAAGAATACCAAGTTTTCTAATCCTGCAGGTTTTGATAGTATTAATAATTATTCTAGTGTATTTGATGTATCAATAATACTTAAATATGCATTAAAAAATGATAAATTTAAAAAGATATTTACTGCTGATAAATATACTACATCTAATAATAATCATACATTTATATCTACTAGAATAAAAAGTAATTTTGATGCATCATTTATAGATGGAAGTAAAACTGGATTTACTTATGATGCTGGATTATGTTTAGCTAGTATAGCGCATCATAATAATGTAAATTATTTATTAGTAACTGCTAAAGCACCTTATAATAATAAATTAAATCATTTAAAAGATGCTAAAGAAATATATAGTTATTATTTTGATAATTATGATGAAATACCTATATCAAATAAAGGTGATAAAATAGTTACAATTAGTGTTAATGATAAATATAGCATTGATTATTATATGAATGAAGATATTAAGAAATATATAAAAAAGGATTGCAATATTACTAAAGAATATATTGGTAAAGATAAAGTAATGGATGTAAAGTTAAATGATAAAGTAGGAGAATATGTAATAAAATGTAATGATGATATATTATATAGTAAAGATATATATTTAGTAGTTGATAATACTAAGATAGATAATAGTAATTATGTTATTCTTTTAATTGAATTTTTAGTTTGTTCATTTATATTATTTATATTTATTACTATATCAGTTAGAATGAGGAAAAAGAAATGAATTTTTTAAATTCTAAAGAATTAAAAAAAGAATTACAAGATAATATTAATTCACCTTATTTTGATGAATGGTATAATATTGTAGAACCATTATTATTAAATGAAGAATTACAAAAACGTAAACTTTTTAAACATCATAGTAAAAGTGTATGGGATCATTTAGTATCTGTTTCATTTAAAGCATTTAAATATTCAAAAAAAATATCTTGTGATAGTAGAATATGCGCTATAGGGGGATTACTTCATGATTTTTATCCATATGCATGGCAATATTCAGAAGAATTGGATAAATATGATTCACATTATTTAGATAGGCTTAAGAAAAAAGAAAGACTATTTAAAAAACATGGTTTTACTCATGCAAAAGAAGCATATGATAATTATTTAAAGTATTTTAAAGAGTATGAAAATAAACGTATATCTAATTGTATTATTAGGCATATGTTTCCATTAAATGTTATTCCACCAAGATATAAAGAAAGTTGGTTAGTAACTATTGCAGATAAATCTGATTCATTTAAAGATACTATATATATAATAAGGGCAATATTTAAAAGAAAACAACCATAAAGTGGTTGTTTTTAGTTATATAATTGTTGTTTTAACATTTGTAAGTTTTCATTCATTAAAGTAAAATAATCTTTATTATTTTTTCTATCATCTTCTGATATTGTATATAAAGTATTTAATTCAATAATATTTACTTTATATTTTTCTTTTAATTCTTCAATATTAGAATCTAATTTTTGACCTTTTTTAACATAAATATTTTTAATTGTTTTATTTTCAATTAACTCTTCTGCTTTATACTCTGATTTCTTTGAATAGTTATTTCCTTTTTCTAATGAAATAACATCTATACCATATTTTGATAAGTATAAAAATAAATCATCAGCAACTACTATAGTTTTATTATTAGCTCTATTACCCATTTCATTATAATCAGCTTCTAATTCAATTAATTTTACTTTTAATTCATCATATTTTGAATTTATATCATTATTTAAATAAGTTATATCTGTATATTCATTAAATCCTTTTTTTATGTTGTTTGCCATTGTTAAATAATTCATAGGATCTAACCATAATTCTTCAATTTTATTATTATATGTTAAACTTGTTGTAGCGTCTATAATTTTTAAATTTCTATTATTATCAAACATTTTAAATACATATTCGTTTTCTTTATCATCATTACCATTAAATATAAATAGATTTGCAGAACTATAATCACTTAATAATTTATCACTTATTTCATAATTACTATCCATATTATCAGGATAAATACTCTTTATTTTAGAATGTTCTCCAAATAATGTAGTTGTTAAATATTCTATTGGATATATTGTTACCTTTATATCTGAATTTTCAATTGTTTTTTTATTTACACATGCACTACATATTAGTAATAGAAATGTAAATAATATAAATTTAATTTTTTTCATTTTCATTCTCCTTTATAACTGGGTCATATCCATATGTACCCCAAGGATTACACCTTAATATTCTTTTTATTGTTAAATAACTACCTTTAATAACTCCATATGTATTGATTGCTTCAATACCATAATTTGAACATGTAGGTATATGTCTACATTTATTATGCCATGGCCCAGGTATTATTTGATAAACTTTAATAATTTTTATTAATATATATTTCATGTAACATCATATATATTATACTAGATGTTTAAAAAAAAATAAAGTTTATATTTATTGTGATTGTTATTTTTGTATGATATAATTATTAAGCAGAAGAAAGGAGGTTAATATGGAAATATTAAAAAAATTAAATATACCATTTACCAATATTGAGTATTATGAACAAGCATTTACTCATACTTCATATGCTAATGAATACAATACTATTAGTTATGAAAGATTAGAGTATTTAGGAGATGCTGTATTAGAACTTATTATTAGTGAATATTTATACAAGACAACAGATGAACCAGAAGGTAAAATGACTAAGTTAAGAAGTAGTTATGTATGTGAGAATGCCTTATATGAATATTCATGTCTACTAGGTTTAAATGAAGAAATAAAATTGGGACATGGGGAAGCAGAAAGAGATGGAAAACATAATAAAACTATAGTTGCTGATATATTTGAATCATTTATAGGTGCTGTATTTTTAGATTGTGGTTTTGAAGTAGTTAAGAAATTTATTTATGATAATATTATTCCATTAATAGAAAATAATTCAATTGATTTTATAGAAGATTATAAATCAGTATTACAAGAGTTAGTTCAAACTGATAGAAAAAGTCTTACTTATGAAGTAGTTGATGAATATGGACCAGCACATGATAAAACATTTACTATTGTTGTTAAGATAGATGATATTGTATATGGAGAAGGTACAGCGCATAGTAAAAAAGAAGCAGAACAATTAGCTGCTAAATCTGCTTTAAAGAAAGCACAAAGTTAATTGTTGAATGAAATAAAATGTTATGTTAAAATTATTTAAGAAAGAGGTTATAGTATGGGTAGATTTCCAAATATTGCAGCAGCAAAAGCTAAAACTGGTGCTGCAAAAGGTAAACTTTATGGTATGTATGCAAAAGAAATATATCAAACAGCTAAAAATGGTGGTGTAACACCAGAAGGTAATCCAAGTTTAAAAAGACTAATTGAAAAAGCTAAAAAAGATCAAGTTCCAAGTGATGTTATTAAACGTGCTATTGATAAAGTAAGTAGTGGGGCAGGAGAAGATTATGAAACACTTACTTATGAAATCTTTGGACCTGCAGGTTCTACTTTAATGGTAAAATGTTTAACAGATAATGTTAATAGAAGTGTAAGTGATATACGTGCAGTAATAAATAAATGTCATGTTAAAATGGGTGCAATGGGTAGTGTATCTTATATGTATGATAATTTATGTGTTGTTGGATTTAAAGGTTTATCTGAAGACGAAGTAATGGAAGCATTAATCGAAGATGATGTAGATTTTGTTGATTTAGAAAATGATAATGATCAAATAATTATATATGGTAATCCTCAAGATTTATTTAAAATTAAAAATGCAATTACTAAAGTAAATTCAAATATTGAGTTTACTATAGATGAAATATCATTATTACCTAAAGAAAGAATTGAACTAGAGGGAGAAGCACTAGATGAATTTAATAAATTAGTTAATATGCTTGATGAAGTTGATGATGTACAAAATGTATATCATAATGTTAATTTGTAATAACTAGATTACTAGTTATTTTTTTTTATTCATGATATACTATATATAGTAAAGGGGATTTGAGTATGAATTATAACAATATATCTAAAAAAATAAAATCTTCAATATGGTTAGATTTTATCAGTTATATTTTTTTTCCTTTCTATATTTTGGCTTTGTCAATTGAGACATTAAATGTATTTAATTCAGATAAAGTCAAGTCAATTATTTTTATTTTGTGTTTAATATATATAATTTTTATTTTCTTTAATCAAATAAAAAGAAATAAATTATCCTATTATTTAATGTATACATTTTACCCATTAAGTATAATAACAATTGTTTTATATTTTTGTTCTAAACTAAATATATTAAAAATATCATATATAATTGAATTAATAGGACTTGGTTTTGTAATATGGGTAATACCAAATTATATATATTTATATAAAAGAAAAGATATATTTAGAAAACATGCAGTAGCGCATATAAAGAAATGTCCTGGATGTAATAGAATTATTCCAGTTAATATGATATCTTGTGGAAAATGTAATTATAAGGAGGAGTTATAAGATGAAGAATACTAAGGTTATAGAATTATATGATGATATAAGAAATGATGCATTAATACTTATGAAGGAAAACCCAGATTTGAAATATTCTGAAGCATTTAAAATGGCAAAAGAGGAATTAATAGGTAAGGTTAAAATAATAGATTTTAAATTTAAACCTTTCAATGTTGAAATAGATGAAAATTTAAATAAAAGTGCATCTAAAAAAGAAGCAAAAGATGATTATTATACGTCAGTTAAGAAAAATCTTAGTGAATATATTAATGTAGAAGATTTTACAAATGAACAATTAGATGAATACAATATAGCGCTTCAAATGGGTGTAGATATAACTAAATATGCTGATAATAAATTTTCACCTAAACAACTAAAAATATTATGTTTATTATTAGCAAGTGGTAAAGATATCGAAAAATACAGATATGATTATGATTTTGAGCCAGCAGCAGTAATGGAAGAAATGATTATAAAAGAAACAAAAAAATAAGAAATATTTTATAAATTTCTTATTTTTTATAAAAAAATCAAAAAAATTTAAAAAAAGTATTGTCAAATAATAAAAAATAAGGTATACTTAAGTAGTCATTGGGAAAGAAGAGCGTTATTTCTATGGGCCTGTAGCTCAGCTGGTTAGAGCGCACGCCTGATAAGCGTGAGGTCGATGGTTCAAGTCCATTCAGGCCCACCATTTCTGGCCCGTTGGTGAAGTGGTTCAACACACATGCCTTTCACGCATGCATTCATGGGTTCAAATCCCGTACGGGTCACCAATTTTGATAATTAAGTCCTTGAATAAGGACTTTTTTTGTGTAATTAAATAAGTAATAAAAAAACACTTATCTATGATAAGTGTAATATACAAATGGTGTCCCCTTAGGGGCTCGAACCCTAGACCCACAGATTAAGAGTCTGTTGCTCTACCAACTGAGCTAAGGAGACATCTCATTGAACATTTTAAATTATAACATAAATAAAAATAAAAATAAAGTATTATTTATAAAAATACGTAAAATTTATTAAAATATTATAAATGTCGAAAAATGTATTAATTTATGATATACTATATTATAGGTGATAGTATGAAATTGGTTATTGGTACTATGTTAATTATAATTGTTTGTTTAACTTTATTTGCATACTTTTTTGTAAAAAGTAGAAAAAGAAAAAATATAAAAGATGCATTGAGTAAATTAGAGATTGAAAAAAATAAGATTGATTCTTCTCCAATTATACCTGAGCTTGCTAAAGTAGAAGCATTTTTAAATAACGAAAAGTTGCAAAAAATGTATAATGAATGGAAAGAAAGATTACAACAAATAAGAGATATTGAAGTTCCAAAATTAAATGATATGATAATTGAAATTGAATATTCTTTGCAACAAAAAGATTATAAAAGTACTATATATAAAATTGCTAAATTAGAAATGGAAATGTATAAAGTAAGAACTAAATCTGAATTTTTATTAGGTGAAATAAAAGAGATAACTAATAGTGAAGAACGTAGTAGAGTAATTATTACAGATCTTAAAGTAAAATTTAGAGAATTACATCAAAAGTTTCAAGATAGCAAATCTGAATTTGGTAATTTAGAAGAAGTAATACAAAAACAATTTGAGACAATATCTAAACAATTTGAAGAATTTGAAAATATAATGGATAATAAAGATTATGCTGAAGTAAATGGAATACTAAAAGTAATTGATGATTTATTAAAACATATGAATATTGTTATTGATGAGGTTCCTTCAATTGTACTTTTAAGTACTAATGTTTTACCTAAGAAAATATCTGAAATAGAAGAAATATATAATCAAATGTTAAAAGCTGATTATCCTTTAGATTATTTAAATGTTGAGTATAATATTGAAGAAGCTAATAAAAAAATAAATGATATAATGGTTAGAACTAAGGAATTAAATTTACAAGATAGTTTATTTGAATTAAAAGTATTATTAGATTATTTTGATTCTTTATTTGGAGATTTTGATAAAGAAAAAAGTTCTAGAGCAGTTTATGCTGAAACTAATAATAATTTTAAAAAGAGATTACATAAGATAAATGATGTTATAGATGATATATTCTTACAGTTAGATGATTTAAAGAATGTATATAATTTGACTGATGATAATATAAGTATTTTGTCAGATATTAATGATCAAATACAAAAAATGAATGATGATTATAGAGTATTACTTGAACATGTTCATCAAAATAACTTTGCATATTCAAAAATATATAGTGAATTAGAACTATTAATTAAAAGAATTACTACTATAGAAGAAAACTTAGATACAACATTAGATACACTAGGTAATATGAGAGATGATGAAATAAGAGCACGTCAACAATTAGAAGAAATTAAAGTAATATTAAAAGATTCAAAATTAAAAATAAGAGAATATAATTTACCAGTAATTCCACAAAGTTATTTTGTTGAATTAAATGAAGCTAGTAGCGCAATAAGAGAAATTGTAAAAGAGTTAAATAAAAAACCTATCACAATTAGTATTTTAAATACTAGAGTTGATACTGCAAGAGATTTAGCCTTTAAATTATATCAAAAAACTAATGATTTAATTCAAAATGCAGCACTTGCTGAAATAATGTTAGTTTATGGTAATAGATATAGAAGTAGTATAGATGGATTAAGTAATAAACTTAATTTATCAGAACAATTATTTTTAAAAGGTGAATATAAGAAATCTTTAGATTTAACATTAAACATATTAAATAAAATAGAACCTGACATTTATGATAGATTATTAAAAAAATATAATTCAATGAAGGAGTCTAATAATGAACGAAGAAGAATTTATGGATGATGAATATCAAGAAATAAAAAATAGTGAGAATGAGACAAATTTAATTACAAAATTAAATTCTCCAATTAATATTTTATTGATTAGTTTAATAATTGGAGTATCTATTATGATATGTTTGGTATGGATTATTTTTTAAGGCCTTTAGGCCTTTTTTGTTGCATTTTTTTAAATTTTTGAATATAATATATTAAGCTTTTTTTTATAGTAAAAAAACATTGAAAAATAAAGGGTAATTCTATATTGTTTACATTTGTTAGATATAATTAAGTAATTTTAGATTTGCCAAGATTGATTTTTTGTGCTAAAATAGAAATCGCTGTCTGTTAAATGGAGGGATTTATGATTTCGAAGCGGAAGAGAAATACAATACTTGTTTATTGTATGGCATCAGTGGTAATGCTTTGTGCATTAGCATCAAATATAACTAAAGTTAATACTAGTATGAAGACAAATTCAAAGAAGATAGTGGCAGATAATCATTCAGTAGAGACTACAGAGTTATCATATGGGTTAGTTGCAATTGAAGCATCATCAAGCATAGAAGAAAATAAAGATGCACAGAATGTGACAGAAAATAAAAAAGAAAATAATAAAGAGGATAAAAAAGAAGAGTCTAATAAAAAGACTGATAGTAATAAAAAAAGTAGTACTACAAAGAGTAATTCAAATAAGACTACAACAAAGAAGACTACATCAAATAAGACAACTACAAAGAAAACAACTACAAAGAAAACAACATCTAATAAGACTACTACAACAAAGAAGACTACATCAAATAAAACAACATCAAATAAGACTACAACAAAAAATACTACAGCAACAAAAAGTACTACTAGCACGACAAAAAGTTCAAAAGGTGTACAAATAGCAGAGTATGCTAAGAAGTTTGTTGGTAAATCATACAGAATGGGTGGTAGTTGGAATGGTGAAATACCATATACTGCTACTGACTGTAGTGGATTTACACAAGGTGTATATAAACATTTTGGTATAAGTTTACCAAGAGTTGCTAGGGATCAGGCTAAAGTAGGAAAGAAAGTTTCTTTTAATGAGTTACAACCTGGTGACTTAGTATTCTATAGTGGTAATGGTGGTAAGAGTATTACCCATGTAGCAATGTATATTGGTAATGGTAAAATTGTACATGCTCAAACACCAAAACTAGGTATAGGAATCACGACTTATAATATAATGATAAAAATGACAGCACGTCGTGTTATATAAAAAAAGTAGTAAATCTACTTTTTTTTTGATATAATATGTTCTAGATGTCGTGAGGTATAAATATGAAAAAAATGATATTAATTAAATATGGAGAATTAACTACTAAAAAAGGAAATAGAAATACTTTTATAAAATTATTAGTTAATAATATTAATTCTATATTACGTGGTATAGATTATAAAATTAAATATGATAGAGTTCGTATGTATATTGAATCTGATGAAATAGATTTAATTATTAATAAATTAAAAAATATATTTGGTATTCATAGTATTGTTAAGTGTTATATGGTTAATACTAATATAGATGATATTAAAAATAATATATTAGATATTTTGAATAATATAAAGTTTAAAACATTTAAAGTTGAAACAAAACGTGCTGATAAATCATTTGAAATACCTAGTATGGAGTTTAGTAGATTAATTGGTGGTCATATTTTAAAAAATATAGATTGTAAGGTAGATGTACATAATCCTGAATTATTTATTAAAATTGAAATTAGAAGTGAGGGTACTTATATATATTTTGATGAAATAGAAGGATTAGGTGGATATCCTGTAGGTATTCAAGGTACTGGATTATTAATGTTAAGTGGTGGTATTGATTCTCCAGTAGCAGGTTATTTATCTTTAAAAAGAGGAATAGATTTAGAGTGTTTATATTTTGAATCACCCCCACATACAAGTTTAGAGGCAAAGAATAAAGTAATTAAGTTAGCATCAATTATTAATTCATATTCAGGTAATATTAAAGTTAATGTTGTACCTTTTACTAAGTTACAAGAAGCTATTTATAAGAATGTTGATGATAGTTATGTAATTACTATTATGAGAAGAATGATGTATAGGATAGCTAGTGAAGTAGTAAAAAGAAAACATTTAAAGGTTATAATAAATGGAGAAAGTGTTGGACAAGTAGCTAGTCAAACATTATCAAGTATGATTGTTATAAATAATGTAACTAATTTACCTATAATTAGACCTGTAGCGTGTCTTGATAAATTAGAGATAATAGATATAGCAAATAAAATAGGTACATATGAAACAAGTATTTTACCTTATGAAGATTGTTGCACTATATTTTTACCTAAACATCCAGTAATTAATCCTGTTTTAGATAAATGTATTGAATATGAAAAAAGATTTGATTATGATAGTTTAATTAAAGAATGTGTAGATAATATAGAAGTAATAACTAATTTAGAAGAAGAAAAATCAGATTTATTATAATTAATAACCATAAATTACCATGTATTTTCTTTAAAATCCTGTTCATTATATAAATGTACAGGAGGTGAAAAACATGAAAGGAACAAATAATAGAAATTCAAAAAGCGCTATTGAAAAGATGAAATATGAAATAGCTAATGAATTAGGTGTAAACATGGGTCCTGACGCTACTAGCCGTGCTAATGGTACAGTAGGTGGAGAAATAACTAAAAGATTAGTACAAATGGGAGAAGATAATTTAAAAGGTTCTTCAAGATAGTTTAAAGATGACTATATGTCATCTTTTTTATTGACATTAAATATTCATAATGATATATTAAAATGTATTAGAAGAAGGAATATTTATGGAGAAGAAAACTAAAAAAATTATAATTACTTCACTTTCAATAGTACTTTCATCAAGTGTATTGATTGGAGGATATATTTTATATAAAGATAGTAGGATAAAGTTTGCTAAAGATTTAGAAAAATCAGGTATATCTGTTATTTCTGGATGTGAATATGGTACATTAGATTTTGAAAGTAAACCATTATTTAAAAATAGTAATAAGAATGCTTTTTCATATGTTAAATGTGGTAACCATTTAAATGAATTAAGTGTTGAGGCAAAAAAGTTATTGTTAGATGAAGATGTACCAACTGGAATAATTATAGAAACGAATGCTAAAAGTTTAGCTGATATTTATTTAGATGTAGATTATGCTAAAGAAATAATTAGTTCATATAATGTTAAAGAATTAATTTGTTTAGATATTAATTATATGTTTGAAAATAATGTTGATGTATCTAATATTAATGTTATAGTTAATGCTTTTGTAGATAAAATGAATGCTAATTCATGTCTTGTTAAAGTAATTGGTTATGATGATAATATGAAAATGTTACAAGATGAAAAGAGTAGAGCAGAATTAGCTGGTGAAGAAGTACCTATTAATTATGATTTAGGGCTTGTATTAAGAAATAATAAGTATGAAGGTGTATCTTTAAAGTATCAAATGGTATTTGGTAATAAATATATATATTCTGATAAAAATTATAAAGATATTATTGAAGAATGTAATAATAATAATTCTGAAGTTTTTTATGATGATTATATTTATGTAGCACGTGATACTGTTGATATTGATTATGTATCTAGTGTCACTGGATTAAGTAAAAGTAATATAATGGAATATAATAATATATCATCTGATATATTATTAACTAATGAAAAAGTTATAATACCTTCTAAATATCATTCTCCATATTGGAAAGGTATTGATATATCATCAAATCAAGTTAATGTAGATTTTGATTTAATGAAAAAGAATGTAGATTTTGCTATTTTTAGAGCAGGTGTTTCAGATGATGGAATAAATTATGTAGATACTAATTTTAATCATAATGCTACTAATTGTGAAAAGTTATCTATACCATATGGAGCATATTATTATACAACTGCTACAAATGAAGAACAAATAGATAAAGAAATAAGAGTATTATTGTATGCTTTAGAAGGACATAATCCTGAATTACCTATTTTTATTGATATTGAGGGAAAAGCTTTAAATTTACTTGAGTCAGATAATTTAGATGTTTCTTCTAATCAAATTAATTTAATTAGAATATATTGTGAAAAAATATCTGAAGCAGGATATAAACCTGGAATATATATAAATAATTCTAAAGTAGAATTATTATCAGAGCTTATTGGAGTTTATCCTATATGGGCATGTGGAGGATATGCATATGATGAAGAACAAAGATATGATTCTATGTATATTCAAAATGATATGAATCAAGGTGTAGTTATGTTTCAAACATCAAGATTTGGTATGGGAGATGTAATTGGTGTTGAAGATTATATTGATTATAACTATGCTGATGGAAACTATATGTCTGAAATTTTACCAAATGTTAAAAGGAAAGAGAAGAAGATTAATTAGGTTAATCTTTTTTATTGATAAAAAATGTTTTATGTGGTAACATTTATTACGTGGATGTGAGATTTATGAAATTACCAGATTTAAATGAAGCTAGAAAAAGAACTAAAAAAGAAATTTTAATTAAAACTAGTGAGAATATCATAAAAGATAATTTAAAAAAATTAGGTAAAGGAAAAAAGTATTATGTAAAAACATATGGATGTCAGATGAATGTACATGATTCTGAAAATATTAAAGCTATACTTGAAGAAATGTCTTTTGAAGAGACAGATGTATTTGAAGATGCTGATTTAATAATTTTAAATACATGTGCTATAAGAGAGAATGCACATAATAAAGTATTTGGTTTTTTAGGTAGAGTTAAACATTTAAAAGAAACTAGACCACATATTATTTGTGGTATTTGTGGATGTATGGCACAAGAAGAAAATGTAGTTAACGAAATTAAAACTAAGTATAAATGGGTTGATATAGTATTTGGAACACATAATATTGATAATTTACCAAATATATTAGCTACTTCTATGGAAAGGAAAGAACAAGAAATAGAAGTATATAGTATTGAGGGAGAAGTAATAGAGAATTTACCAGTAAAAAGAGATTCTAAGTATAAAGCATGGGTTAATATTATGTTTGGTTGTGATAAATTTTGTACTTATTGTATAGTACCATATACTAGGGGTAAACAAAGAAGTAGAGAACCTAAGTATATTATAGATGAAGTAAAAAAATTAGTTAGTGATGGATATAAAGAAGTAACATTACTTGGTCAAAATGTTAATGCATATGGTAAAGATCTTAAAATAGAATATAAAATGGGTGATTTACTTCGTGATGCTGCTAAAACAGGTATAGAGCGTATAAGATTTATGACTAGTCATCCATGGGATTTTGATGATGATATGATAAATGCTATTAAGGATAATAAAAATATTATGCCTTATATTCATTTACCATTACAAAGTGGATCAGACAGAATATTAAGATTAATGGGTAGAAGGTATACTAAAGAAGAATATTTAAAACTATATAAGAAACTAAAAGATAATATACCTAATGTATCAATAACTACTGATATTATAGTTGGTTTTCCTGGAGAAACACGTGAAGATTTTGAAGAAACTTTAGATGTAGTTAAAAAATGTAAATATGATTCAGCATTTACTT
>JAEEGL016286233.1_pt1 | contig 27230 bp, 20 predicted proteins | sample 9134231 | NCBI WGS metagenome assembly JAEEGL01 (sample SAMN16246548, study PRJNA631951) | gut metagenome | biome: gut microbiome; feature: rumen; material: fiber-attached | host: Bos | place: Iran: Karaj | collected 2018-10 | reverse complement strand
GCAGTTTGTTGTCGTAAAAATGCATATTGCTAAAGGCAATCAAGCTCTCGTGTTTGGAACGGTAGTGCCACAGGAGGCGCCGGGAAGGCATGGATAGTGCCAGGCAGTCATCCAGAATGCTTTCCAGATCTTCCATATATGCGTTCTCCTCGTCAAAGGAATCTGCAATGAAAAAATCAGAGGGGGGCATCTGGTTAGGGTCGCCTACAATGACAACGCTCTTGCCGCGTGCGATGGCCCCTATTGCTTCGCAAGTGGGCATCTGCGAGGCCTCATCGAAAATGACAAGATCGAATTGAGGCCCATCAGCGGTGAGATATTGAGCAACGGAAATGGGGCTCATGAGCATACAAGGGCACATCTTAGAGAGAAGCTCCGGAATCTGTGCGAACAGATTGCGAAGCGAAAGCCCCCGGCATCCGTTCCGAATGCTCTTCTGCAGGAGTCCTGCCTCATTCCCATTTGCCGCCTCCTGCTGCATGGATGGCAGTGTCTGACGGAGATGGTTGCGCAGCTCTTTACGGGTGATTTCCTGAACCTGTTCATGAAGATGACGGAACTTATCCGCCTTATCTTCGAAGATGAGTCCATGGAATAAAGCGAGGGACGGGTCGGATGCAATGATATGATTAGCATAGGAACAGTAGAACGACTTCATGAAGGATTCAACCAAGTGCTCGCGCTGGAGTTCTCCCTGCTCAACCAACCCGACAAACTTCTCCAACCCAAGATCGATGACGCGGGTTCTGTTGCTGTTGTAGATTACCCATTCCCGTATGCTGTCATAATTTACGAGCCACTTCTCAACTATGCTCTCAGTTTCATCGAACCAAGAATCGCTCTCACTAGAATCGCGCGCCACTGCCAATATCTCACAAAGCTCATCAAAGGAGGACATAACTCCGCTCATTTGTCCGGCAAAGGCTTCAATTTCAGTTGAACGATCGCTTAGCTTAGAATCCACAAAACCGGAAAGCCTATCGCACATCTCATAATACTCTGATTCAGAATTAGACATGGCCTTCAGTGCATCACTAACCTTGATGGTTAAATCAAGCTCCGCCATCATAGCGCTCCAGTCATTTTCATAGCTTGAATCCCATTTGCTCCCAAAGATGGTCTTCAACAAAGACTCTGATTCAAGTATCCGCATACCCTCCGAATCAAGCTTTGCCATTTTGTTGGCAAGTTCCTGAATCTCTTCGATTCCAGGACGGTGGCCAATCAACGAGAACTCTTTTATGTCATTCCTAAGCTTGTATTCACTAATCAGACGGGAAATAAAGTCTCTGGAAAGCACATCTGCCAACTTGTTTTTCAAGTCCCAACAACTGTTGCCCAGGATTGATTCCTTGTAATTGGCCAGAATCGACTTCTTGGTTTCCTGATACTGGATACCGCAGTCCAAAGCCGCTTTTGCAGAATCCATTTGAGTCCGGCTCATGTTTAACAAGAAACTTGGATTTGCCGGATGCCAGTTAAGGATGACTTCACATAAATTGGCAAACGCTCTGAGTACACTTCTTTTTTGCTTCATTTCAGTGGGAGGGAATACAGCGCACCAGATGGCGGCAAAACCCTCTTCTGCCGCCTTTAATTCTGTCAGGATGCGCTCCATGGCCGGACGTGGATCAATAGAAGGTAATGTGGTGAGCCGAGAATCCGCGAAGGCATGCTCAGTCGGACGTTCTACCACGCCGCAAGCGTTTTTGAAGTCCTCAAGTGCTCCAATCCTAAGCTCAACGGCCGACTCATCCCATTCGCCTGCGGGTAATCCGGGGACTACAGAGCCGTCAGAGGATAGATAACCGGAAATACAGTCATTCAACGAATAGCCGGCTTGCCGTTTGCGATTGATTGCCTCCACATGATTGCCGAGCTCACTTTCAACGTTTGAGAGCCGGGATACTTGCTCGATAAACGGCACCGACGGAGTATCCTTGCTGAGTCCCAGGAGTTTTTTGAAGTGCTCAAGTACGACCGACTTACTTGTCTTGTTAGAATGCAACGGCAGACAAAACTCTGCGATGCCGATTGCTTCAAGGCGCTTCAAAACAACATCAAGTGCGGCTTGCTTCTCCGCTACGAATAAAACCCGCTTACCGCGGTAGAGCATATTTGCGATGATGTTTGTGATGGTCTGGGATTTTCCCGTTCCAGGGGCCCCGTGAATCACAAACGAGTCCCCGTTGATTGCGCCGGCTATGACACTTTCCTGAGAAGAGTCCGCCTCAAGCGGGAAGATAATGCTTTTCTGCTCGTATGAAGGAGCATCTATATCTGCTTTCTCTGAACCAGCGATTGATGAACTGAGGCGACCATCTCTTAGGCTCTGCACAATAGGGTTTGTGTGGAAAAGGGATGCGTTGGTGTGGATATCGTTCCACATTACCTGCTTGCTGAACGAAAAGACACCAAGCACAGCATGTTCTTCTACATCCCATCCTTTTTTGTGTAGCACAGCTTTTCTAAACGCGTTGAAGACCATAGAAACATCTATTCCATTACCATCCCTGGGAAGCGGATCCAGACCGCCAATCCGAATTTGGTAAAACTGACGCAGATATTCTATGAGGGTGATATTCAGAACGGGGTCTTCATCGCGACTTTTAACCACATAACCACTTGCGGCGGACTTTCTTACGAGATCAACCGGAAACAGGATTATCGGCGCATATATGGGCGTGCCTGTTTCAGCATCTGACAACCGCAGAAAACCTAAGGCTAAATAAAGGCTGTTGGCGCCGCATTCTTCCAAACTGGTACGTGAAGTATACGCCAGCTGCTTCAATGCACTCTGCATCTGTTCTTCGTTGAGAAATGAATGCAGCCTCAACTGTTTCATGTCCGCGTCAATCAGGTCCCGTACTGGGTCGATACTTGCGATATGGTGGAAAGGGGCCGATTTCGGACCTGATGCCACCCATTCGACGGGAATATGTGAAAGACGGAAGACCTTTCCTGTAGCAAATGCATTTTCCAGCTCCTGAAGATTTGTAGCCATCAGTTGGATAATCTCTTTGGACAGACGGGTATTCAGCATCCTGTTCTTCATGCTAAGATCAAGCAGACGCCTTTCCCAGATCTTCTGCTTTGTAACGGCATCTTTCGCGTCCGGATCTATTTTGTCTGTATCACTCAGACAACTGGGCTGCTCTGATACATAGGCCTCGGAGGTCATCAATGATGGGTCTACGGTACCATCAATGGACAAAGGTAAGGGAAGAATATTGGCCAAACGTGAACGCTTAATGTCTACGGCAATGTTGAACTTGTCGATTTCTGCCAGTTCGTTGTTCGCCAGTGCCACAGCTTCATCAAACGGCCTTATGCAACCGTCCAACACGCTGGTCGTTTCCACGACAAGCATCTCGTTGATGCCATCCGCACACAGTTTCATGAGCATTGATGCGTCATCGGTAGACGGGTCCTGCATCAGGCGATTTATCATATGGCATCCGGCAAAAGCGTGATCATTCTGAATGATGACAACAGGATTGAGGCCTGACGCCTCCAGGCATCCAGCGTACAAACAAGCCATATCAAGGCAACAAGCCAGCTTTCCGCCAAGAATAGTGTGTGCGAGTCGGATGCGCTGTCCGCCGGTGGAATAACTGGCCGGCAGCCAGCAATATGCTAGCTGATACTCTTTGATCGCTTCAAAGATGGCGGCCATCAGGTACTTCACCTTTTCAGGACTGTTGCTCAAATAGCCGTCAATAGCGCCGTTGATTTTCCATGTGTCCAAAATCTCTGATGCCCTTTTGATGATAGGTGCAATGGCTGGATGATTTGGTGTTACGAAAGAGGCGAGTATCTCTGGATATGTAGAAATACCCGGCCACTCATCGAAGGTCAGCACTTCTACGGACATGACCTGCTCACAAACCAACTCGCCGTCACTCAAGAGAGAGGCTGTGAGTTGACCGGAAATGCGCTCTGTCATAGAGGACAGGAATTCTCCGGAGAAAAGAACAGGCACATCATCGATTGTCAGACCACAGCCAGCCTTGATTGTTCCAACTTGGATGTCAGTATCCTGAGCATAATCCGGAGAGAAGGAAACGTGTACGACACAGTTTTCCAGGGCGGCTTCTGAACTATTAAAAAGCTGGATACTGCGGACAAAAGGTATGCGGTTTTGCTGAATGGCATAGTTAATCACCTTCAGACAATCCACTTTTATTTCACTGTTTGAGCACATGACACGTAAATGTTTAAGAAATAGGATTACTCGAAAATGACTTTATATAGGACTCCGTTTCTTCCCCCAAACTCGATGATATCTCCGTCTTGAAGCAGATACCCTCTGAATTCGTCGCAAAGGTTTTCAGGCTCCTTTTTCCCGGATCTATGCACCCTGGTTGGATTCCCATTGGGACGATATCCGGTAGAAGTGGGGCGAAGATACAGTTTTGTCCCCTTGAAGTACAAATCGGCCTGGGCGCGGCTGATATGTTCCTCGTTAATTACGATGTCGTTCTCGCGGAACCGGCCTTCGTTGTCATATGCAGCCGCAACCTGTCCGATACGATACTGTGGTTTTCCCGAGGAATTAAGGGTAAAGGATTTGCATACCGGCTTATCCACGGTTACCAACTCCAGTTTAACAATAGTGGCAGCAGTAGCTTTCGGCCCACCGGCCCGATTGTATTCGTAAGTATAAGCCACTGCATCCGGAATCAAAATGCCGCAATTCACGCTGTCTTCCGGTTTGCCGGAATGGATTTCAATTGCCGCATTGATAAGGGGCCGAACCAGGTGTGCCTTGAATTCCTGGAGGAGTTCTGCACGCAATCCCGCAACATCATCAAGGACGAATAAGTATGTCGGATCGTAGACCCAGAGATGCATGGCCTGAATATTTTGGGCGGAGCCATATAGTTTCTTGGCCGTCTCGACGCACGCTTTTATGAGCTGCTTGCGTGTAGCAATGATGTTATCTGTTTTCATATCTCAGTTGTTTGTTAATAAGCGTTTTACAAAGGTCGGCCACATAGCTCCAGTTAATGGAAGAGGAATCCCAGTTGTCTTTGTCGGCATTCTCCGCCAGATACAGGAGTGGATAGACGCTATAGCTTCTCGACAACGATTCATTTCCTAAGTCCAGGGCACACTCCGATGCTTTTAGAAGAATTACTATGATTAGGTATGTATGCTCTCTTTCGACTCCATTGACGGGAGATTTGGAAAGAAGGACGCGTAAAGCCTCTTCGTACTTCAGCAAGGCAATCTTGGTTTGCCCTGAAAGGCAGAGGTACTCACAGAGGGCATTAACGGTCTTTGCATATTTTGTCGGAGACCCCCCATTCTCCAATTCGGTTCTACTCTCTTCGGCTTTTTTCGCCCACCGGTTCGTTTCATCAAAAAAGGTCAACACAGAGTCATCTTTTTTAGATATTGGGAGAGGAGAAGAGTTCCGATTCTGAACATTTCCCAAAATAGAGTTGGACTCCTTTTCGCAAGCTGCTGCTTCCTCAAACATACCTTGAGAGCTATATGCCTCAAATAGCGTTTTTAAGGCAAGGACAAGTCTGACCCACTCGGCTCCGTCAGATGCGATATGTCTCGAGCGCGCGGCGACAACCTCTTCCTGTAATTCAGATATGCTATACATAGTGTTCATTTTGCTGTGACAAATATTGTGGTTTTATTTTAGCTGAGCTCGTTAAATAAACAGACAAACGCCCTGTGCTATAGATTCTTCGCCGCATTGGCCAATTCTGCCCTATACCTGCCAACCGTCACAGTCAACGAGTCAATGATTGCCCGACAACTTGCAAGTTCCCGCTTGAGTGCCATGTTTTCATTCCTGATATTCCCATTGTTTATGTTAACACTTCCGTTGTTGGAGCCGCCGATAACAACAGTGGACGTTGCTGAAGCGGAAGAAGACCTTGCCGTTGCATTCGCTTGGCCTTCCAGTTCAACAACCCTCCTGCTCGCGCTGGCATAGCTCCTCCTGACTATCGAAAGGGAGTCTCTAAGCTGGCCCATCTCAGCGCCGTATTCAGCCTTCAAAGCAGCGAGTTTTTCGTTTAACTCACTAACCGTCTTCTCCAAAGAGGCCTGATGTCTTTTGGACTCATTGATGATGGTCGCCTTCATTATGTCTTCGCTTCTGATAATGGTCAAAGAATCCGATAATATCGTTACACGTTTGTTCAACTGACCAATCGTCTCGGGATCATCTAATGAACTCCGGCCTCGCGAAATATGGCTGATGGCGATAATACAGGAGAGGATAATAGCTACTGCCCACCCGATGTTTCTGGCCCGGCGCATGGTATTCTGCTTCTTCCCAAGTGTCTCAACCTTCTTGATAGAAGCCTGCAAGTCCGATTTGGTCTTTTTGATAACCTCGTCAAGTTTGGCGATCTGCTGCTCATTATCAGAAATCAACTCTTGCTGCGAAGCAATCCTTCGGTCTTTCGCCTCTAGAAGCTGTTTCTGTCGACCGATGATATCATTATCGAGACCAGATAATCCATTCGCTTTTTTTGAGATATACTCATTCAACTTGGTGTCGAAATCTGCCAATAATGCCTTGGCATTAGGATATCGTTTACCAGGCTCAAAAGACAGGCATTTGAGGATAATGTCAGAGAGCCATTTCGGGCACAGATAATCCGGAGTCAAGGCCTTTCCGGGATACTTGGCTGTGAATGCAGCACTTCTTTTCTCATCGATAGATGCTATCTTTTCATTGAAGTTGTCATCCGGGAAAGGGACGTCTCCGGTTAAGCATTCGAACATAAGAGCGCCAAGGGCAAACACGTCTGTCCTGGCATCAGGCGCAGCATTACCACGTATTTTTTCCGGTGCGGAGTAACCGGGGGTTCCTGCATTGAGGTGGGTCCGTCGAACCGCATTCTTTCCTTGAATGGCCAGTCCGAAGTCGAGCAGTACGTATTTGCCGTTATAGTGGTTACGGATAAACTGCTTGCTGTGGATGTCGTTATGAACAATACCATATTTTGAGATGAGACGTGCCGTATCTTCTTTCCGAAGAATGATTTTGCCACCATGCTTCAAGTCTGTCTGAAGATTGTCATCCTCCGCATTCATCAAATCTTCGTATATATCGACATGAAGGTAAGCCATTGTGCCCAGAATATCTTTGAACATGGACACAATCTCGCTGAAGGGCAGAATCTTCTCCGCCGTAAGGATGTCATAGATGGAATCACCCTTATAGTAACTCATCTCGATGTAGGCTTCCCGGTTACAAATGCCTATATTGTACAGCTGAGGGATTCCGGGATGGCCGAAACTTCCGGCCCGGCGCATCAACTGGAACTCCCGAGCCAGAGCCTGATAAGCCTTGTCTCCGGCATCACGGACTGGTTCTCCAAGAATCTTGATGGCGCAATAGTAGTCGTCAACAACATTCCTGGCTTTCCATACCGTACCGCTCCCGCCGACGCCTATAGGCTCCAGTTTTTCGTATTTATTGTCCAGTAAAGAGTTATTCATGGCTTTTTAGATTAGAATGACCATCCCCATCCTGTACTTATGGTAATACCTTCCGTGCAGTTGGCATCTTTAACGAAGTTATACCCGAAGGAAAAAATCCAGTGGTAGTCTTTGTCATACCCGCTGAAAGGAATAAACACTTTCACTTCCGGACGGAATGAAAAAAACTGTTGGTGCGTCTCGTCCGTGTGCTCATGGTGCGAACAATCATCCGCAAAGCTTTTTACTCCGTATGTTGCCTTTCTAGTGTTTGCAAAAACATATCCGACACCACAATCAATTGCAAAGTACTTGAAAAACAAACCGCCATGAATCATCAGATGCATAGGGTGAACTATCTCCTCGTGAGTCCACGTGGAATACTGGTATTCAGGGGTATAGGAAAAAGGGTCGGAAAGAAGTCTATGATCCTTCCACATATCATAGCCATAGTTCACGCCTAACATCAGACAAGAATAGTTCAAGCTGAAACCAACCTCTAAATCCTTCACTATCGTAGCTTCGATATTGAAGTAATTGGGTATTCTCTTAAACGCTGATGAGCGTCTAGTTGGCGCAGAAGCACTCGTAGATACAACCGTAGTACTTGTACATGACTGACGTACTTGAGACTCGAGAGCTGACATCCTGCTCTTTATCCGTTTGTCATTAGGATTGAGTGCAGTAATCCTGTCACAGAAGACCTTTGCCAACGAGACATTCTCATTCATAACGGCATCATCGAACTGCCGTTCGTATTCCAGGCAAAGCTTCACATTCTTCTCTATCGGGAGCCGCTCTGATTTCTCAGCAGCATACATTGAGCAGTACACCAACGCTTGGGAATATGACCCGTTGGAGAAAGATTCCGACGCACGTTTCGCGTAATCCTCCGTCTGCCCAAACATGGCCGTCATTGAGCAGAAAACCGAAATGACAATGAGGTAAATATACTTATACATGGCTGTAAGATTTAGTCGATTTGGTATCCACATTCTTTGATGGCCGGAATAATGACCTCAGAGGCAAATTTCACAGCCTGTGAGGATCCATCACCGCCGAGACGCTGAAGTCTGATAGCAACTGCCAGATATGAGTTGGTCGTAGCGCAAGGCAGCCCAAAGATATACCACCCGTCATTGGGCTTGGAATAAACAAGATTTCCATCACTATCCTTTGAATAAAGCCCGCGCTCTGGTGTCCCAGTCTTTGAGAAGAACGAACCAACGCCGTCTATTCCTGCCGGAAGATTGAATCCTTTTACCCTATGTTTCTGGGCTTCAGAGCACATGGCATCCAGCAGTTTTCCGGTACCACCAGAAACTATATCTATCGCCTCCGCCATGTGCGCATCGTTATCTCCGTATTTAAGCACGTAGCGGCTCGGGACAAACTTGCCGTCCTGGGCAATAATCGAGATAGTTCTGGCCATATTCAAGGGTGAAGCCTGCATAGTCGATTGACCATAGAACCAACCCCACCATTCCCCTGAGCCGCGGAATGCGTTAAATCTGTACTTCTTACCATCGGTCGCCCTTTGCTGCAGGTAGGTATGATATAAGGAAATTGCTTTATCCCTTACATATTCCACCTCTTTGTCGTAGGCTTCATCCAATTCAGGGGTAATCTCATCCATGTCAAATACATAGGGGACCATTTTCCCACGTGTTTCATGTCCATCCAGCCGTACACCTACAGTCTTATAGAGCGTCCCTAACTGACTGAATACATCATTATCAAGGCCGAAATGGATGAAGTAACAATTACTGGAAACCCTTATGGCCTCCTCAAAACTCACATAATGGTTATTGGGTTCATTGACACGTCCGCGCTCAATAATTTCTTCCGGATTAACGAAATATGTCTTGTCACAGACAGCTTTACCATGTGCCATCATTCCGGCAAGGGCAGTGAAGGTCTTGCCTGTTGAGCCGCAAGGGCTCTGCGTTATTCCACCATCCCTTAACGTGATAGCTTTCGAATTAGGGTCGCTTTCATCATAACGGTACTTCTTGATGGAATTAAGGAACAGGATAGTGTCCAGATTCGGCAAGGGATAGTTTGCGCTTGCCAATACGTCACCACGCCGGACCTCCTGTATAACCACAGTGGCGATTAGTTTGTTCTTCGCAGATAACGTGGGATCCTTTTCGATGTATTCGGCCATCCGCGTCTGCGTAATGGTCTGGAGTTTAGCGTCGAAGGTCAGAGTTATATCCCTGTTTTCCCGTTCGGCATTCCACGCTTTGGTGGCGGCGCCATTCTCTCCGTCTTTTATCAAATCAACGATGGGAGCATAGTCAAACAATGGTACCGTGGCGGTAATAAGGTATCTTTTCTCGGGGAGAAATCTGTCCGCCGGTTTGCTTTGATAGGTTACGGTTTTGTGGGATTCATTGCCGTACATGTCTTTTTTTGTGCTGTCAAAACCTCGGAGCCAGGAGAAGAAGCGGTTCTCAACACCCAGACCATAGGGACTTGATTTTGAGTTAGACCAAAGACTTTTGTTGTTGTAGTTTCCAAGGACAAAGCTGAAGTGATTTCCAAAAGGATAGTACCGCCTCTGATTCTTCCTCATCTCCTTGTCAATCATTGAGACGGATATCCCACAGGCAGAGTATTCTTTCTGGTACGCTTCAAGCTTTTCCCGCAAACTCGTGGCCAGCAGCACTCCGTTTCTATCATAGATATCCCCGGCCTCAATCTTGTCCAAGATGATATTGATACGAGGATCATATTCGGAGCTAAGTTCACCGTCAGAATTGATGAATACCCCTGGGCGGGTGATGGTCCTATCTCTTTCAAAACATGCGAAACGCATCCCGTAGGCGGTGAGACCCAACGCCAGAATAAGTAATACGGGTAGAATAGCCATTCTGTTTCTCAAAGTCTTGTAATACACCGGACGGAAGAATCCACAAGGATACCTACTTGCCGCAATCACAAGGGAATATGCTATGATGTGGAAGAGTAAACTGCTTTTACCAAATGCCAGGAACGGCGCCGGAATACCGGTCAGGCAGAAGACCCCCGACGTCGCGCCGACCATGACTATCCACTGGAGAATTGTGGCGAGCGTTATACCGGCCACCAAATAGTATACAAAAGAGTGGCCGGATTTGGTCGCCGACTTCATACCATAGTATGCCAGAAGCATATAGGCGATCATAAGCGCGATAATCATTACATAACCCATTTGCTCGGAGATGCCTGCAACGCACATGTCCGTGGTAAAGGCCGGAGTGAGATTGGGATGTCCGGCACCCAACCCCTGACCGAACATACCACCGGAGCTGATAGATTTTATTGCTAGAAAAACCTGGTCGCCCACGCCTTCCACCTGATTCTCCCAAACACCACTGAAGGTCATTGCGTTCCGTTCAATCAGTTTCTGCCCCTGATGCTCGGTCAGCGGGAAAGATTTAAAGATGGGACCACCTGCAACGAGGATAAAAACCAACAGGTTGAAGAAGATGGCCGATTCATAAACCCTTCTTTTCGTGATGAAACTAAAAGCAAGCCACCCAGTTAGCCAGATGACGGATGCAAGCGCAATTGCCAATGCGGAAGTGAAATAAGACTTGGCAAGCAGGATGGCAACCAAATAAGTAATAACACCGATAATCATCTGCCAAAGATCATCTCTTGCACAGGAATACATACAGATAAAGACAAGAAGGCAAATAAGACCGGCGCCCAGATCACTGAGGACAGTAAGATACAGCCCGCAAATAACCAGGATACTGATACAGACTAAAGCAATAATCCTTATCTGAAGGCGTATGGAAACCTTATTCATGCTCGCAGAAAATGCACGGATTTCATCCTCCCGGGCAGCAAAAAATGCAGCCATAAATATTACAATGAGGAATTTGCACAGGTCTGCCGGCTGGAACCATCCAAACAGAGAGATTCGGGCATCCGACCCTTCCGGCGATGCGCCGAAAAACGCCAGGAGAATCAAAAGGCCAATGGATATGACGAGGTACGTAATCCCGAAAGGCCTATATGTTCCACCCATGAGGGGATCAAACAACACCCGTCCCCGTTTCATTATCTGATAATCGGAAGCATACCATCTTACTATATCCAGCCTCTGCAGGATAATGAAGGCAACTATAGCCAGGGCTATCGTGCAAGCAGTATCAAATCCAAGTAGCCGGTCTGTCAAAGGGTTGAGCATGCTGAATTGGGCAAGTATCCCAACTCCGCTTATAAACATAAGGATGGGGATAATGATTGACTCGCTTTTTTGCCGGAGTTTATTGTCCCTGATTATTACGGATATAAATGCAGCCCACCAGAACACTAAGAATAGGAGGATGCTTATCAACATCTTGTCCGTATACTCTTCCGGTGTACGGACCGTAATTGACGTCGAAGACTTAATCTCCGAATACGAAGAACCAGGGAACATCCGAATTCGATGCTCACGCTCATTGAAAACATAAGTGGTTTTTCTGGCCTTAAGTACACTCCCCACAGTCCCTTTCTCTTTACCATATTGAAAACCGGGTTTGATGGGTAATACGCTATATGACTTCCCTTCAGTAGCGTCAAATCGAGCGTAACCAAGAGAATCGGTTTTGGCGTAAGCAGCAACAGTATCTCTGGCAACTGTCGCAAATTCACGTTTAAGAGAATCCACAACAACTTCTTCGTAGAAGTGCTCTTTGAGCCGGACTATTGTTCCGGGAACTGCATTATGGCTTTCGGCATCAATCACTTTTACCTCGATGACCGCTTTGCCGGTTGTTGAGTAAGCCGGGATGGAGTCCTTCGCATACATGGCTGCAACATCCGGAGTTACGCCTATTTTACTGAAAGATGTATCTGCAAGTGCTGCTAACGCGCTCCCTCCCGAGTATTTCGCAGTAAAGGCCGGAATCTGATATGCCCATAGATTCAGTTCGCCCAACCTTTTAATAGAGTACTGATTGTCTGCAAGCACGCGGGTTGTGTGACGCGCGACGCACTTGGCGTCATTTGCATCAGGGAAGAAACCTCCCTGGTAAAGCATTGACTCAAGCGTGTGCGCGGGGAGGTCTTTATCGAGGTTGACCGCACGACCTTCCGCATAGGATTTATTGGTTTCTCCCAACAGGGGTTGCTGATTGCGGTACAGCATATAAAATCCAAAGAGGACTCCCAGTGTGATTACTAGCATGGCAAGGAAGCCTGCTACTTTACTGTTGCTATTCATATTTCTGTTACTTTTAATGTCTTCTCTCTGCCGCTCCAACATATTTACCGGAGCTTCCTCTTTTTCAGAAGCCTTAACTTCGGCTAAAACTACTGTTACATTATCCTTACCACCTTTTTCATTCGCAGCTTCCACCAGTTTATGAACCTTATCATCAGCGGTGGTGTTCTCATCAAGGACAGCCTTTATCTCGGCAGACCGTAGTTGATCCGTGAGGCCATCAGAACAAAGAAGAACTTGACAGGCCCCGTTGAGCTGAATTGTCCCGTGTTCGATAAAACCGTCACCAAAACGGTGAAGCGCATGACCCAGCATCCGGAAAATGATATTTCTGTCTGGGTGGGCCATTGCTTCCAGTTCTGACAGTTCGCCTTCGTCTTCCATAGTACCCACAGGACTGTGATCGTGGGTAATCTTGGTCAACTGTCCATCTTGATAGATATAAATCCGACTATCGCCCAAATGGGCAAAGTACAAGGTGTAAGTGTCATCAATAACGCACACGGATGCCACGCACCCCATGCTCCCATACTCCTGTTTTTCAGAAGCATAGCGGTTGATTCTGTTGTTGGCGCTAATCAAGGCTTGTTCTAGCCCGAGTTCCGGAACCTGAAGTGCATATCCGTCAAGATAGGACTTGACAGTATCCGATGCAAGATTGGCGGCTATGTCGCCACCGGCATAGCCACCTACGCCATCAATGGCAGAGAGCAAAACTGCGCGTCTGCCCATGAAGGAGATGTCAGCAGCGATGAAGGCGTCTTGATTGTCTTCCCGCTGACGGCCGATATCGGTTTTACCATTATAATGTACGCCAGTCATCCCTATACGCTTGAAGAAGTAAACATAACCTCCTGGTCTCCCAGTAATATTTTAGCTCCGTCAGGCAGTGGCTTTCTGACATCAGGAGCGAGATGGAAGGTGCCGTTCATAAGCCCCGTCCCACTAATAAAGAAGGATTCTCCTTCCTTGGAAATCACAACATAAGGGATATTCCCGGCTTCAAGCCTATAGCCAACCACCCCATTCTTTTCCAGCGGAGTATCGCTCCCGCCGATACGGACCGGATTATGATAAAGGCCAACGGCGCGATGTCCTCCCTCGAACCTGGCCGAGCCGAGTGCGTTCAGCTTTCCCCAGGCTTCTTTCTTGGTATCCTGTGTGTTGTTAATGGCCGAGTTGGTGAGAATTATGAACCCATCCAGTGGGGCGGAAAAACGATGGCTGGATTTAATCTCAAATCCATAATCACGGGCCATTTTCATGGAGTAAGCATCCAAGACTCTTGACATCTTGGAAATCTTCGTAATCCTCTTTTCAACATTCTCCAAGCCCGAGGCATTCTCCTGGCGCCGTGATGCAATATACATCCCAGCAGAATCATCATTCGCTCCGACGATATCCGAAAGGTCGTCACCCTCCTTGAAAGACGAAAACTGAATGGTAAAATTCTCACAGTGAGGGCGGTACGGATGATAGTGGCGGGCTATCTTCTGCAGGTATTCGAAGGAGATGTTGCGTGCGTCCACATATATGACATCAAAGTTGGACTTAACCTTATCGTAGATGTCTTCGGCAAGAAGCACATCATTATACGCATCGAATACCATGTTGTACTTAAGTTGTACGACGGAGGTTTTGATATGTTGGCAGATATTGGCAACAATTTGGTTCTCATCCAGTGTTGCGGAGCTACCGAATAAGCCTTTTAAATGGTTGATAAACATGCTCATATTCTTTTGATTTTATTATTGTTATTAGTTCGCCATCCGCTTCGTTCCGCTACTCGGCAGCATAGAATAACGCCGTTCTCCATAAAGTGCCATTTCTGCCGAAACCCCTGAACTGTTGTACAGGCTCTGCCTTGCATGATCAACCTGGGGGGAATCGAAGCCGGCAAGCACTGTATAGCCTTCTTTCGCCAACATCATCACGTCCTTCTGGGTGATGCGGTGCTCCTCAGGCCTTACGCAGATGATATCGTCAATAGCAGCGGCAATGTGGATGGCGTATAACTCTGTTATGCAGATAATGTCACCCGCATTTGTATTCATGTGATGCTCGATTCCCTCCGTCAGCAGGGCCTCTTCCTCGTTGCATGAATAGCCGAGGCTCCTATACCAAATCCTGGCACTAAGTCTATAGAGCAATGCGACACACGCATCAGAGCGCGCCTTGCCGCTCTTCACCACATTCATTGCTGCGGCAAAAATGCTGATGGCCTCAGGGATGCAACCGTTCATAACGGCAATGGCATCCAAGATTTCGAGACAAACAACGCAGAGCTGTTCCTCAGCTCCATTCTCACCTTCCATAATCTTATCGCAAAGGAAATGGAAGTATTCCGCTTCTTCACCGGCCACTTCGTCCCACATCATACAAAATACCTTCACAAACTCTTTGCATTCGGCCTGCGTTTGTTCCGGCATGATTGAGTAATACTCCCAAGCTTTGACAAACTCATTGAATGCCAAGGCCGACGTTTTCTTTTCCTCAAGAGCAGTATAGAGCTTTGCTCCCGCTTCGCTTGCGGTTGCCACAAACCATCCAATCTTTTCGTCGTTCCTGTCAAGGCCAAACATATCAAACAAATCTTTGTCCTGTGTATCTTCCATATCTTCAGAATTTTGGCGCAATATAGTTCAACCGGCCGAGGCTAGCTCGTTAAATAATATGATAAACGGCCTATCGGCCCGAAATAGTCTGAAATGACGTTTTCTTTATCCTTTCACAAATGGCCCGCTTCCTGAGTATCGCTTGTGATGACAAGTTTCCCGGTTGACTGACCAGAGGCGCAGGAAGGCAAGAGGCAAGTGTCGCGGCTTCGTTGAAACGAAGGCCCTCAACGGGCATCTTGTAATATCTCTTCGAAGCCGTTTCGACCCCAAATATGCCAGGCCCCATTTCAACAACATTCAGATAGACTTCCAGGATACGGTCTTTTCCCCAGATTACCTCAATCAATACGGTCCACCAGGCCTCAAGTGCTTTCCTGACCCAAGTATGGCTACCGAACGTGAACACATTCTTGGCCGTTTGCTGGGAAATCGTACTGCATCCGCGTATGGTTCCTTCTCCATCCTCATGTGTCCGGAGGACGGATGCTATCTCCTTCCACTCAAAACCATGATGAGCGTAAAAACGTGAATCTTCGGCCACGATAACTGCTTCAATGAGTTCCGGAGAGATACTCTCCAATGACACCCATTCCTGCTCAGTATGGTAATTCTCCATTGCCCTGAACTGGAACGCACGCTTCAGCATCACCGGAGAGTAAGTGACCGGAACCCATTTCAGCAGAAGGATAAGGATTACGCTGCCGAGGACAAACCCGGCAGGAATCCACACGAAAATCCAGTCTTTGACGCTTCGTTTCATGGCGGTCCTATTTCACCACTTCACCCTTTCCGTTAAGAATAACTTCGGAGCAGTAGTCCAGGAGCGTAGCCCTGAACATATTGCTTCGTACAGCACGGATGTCTTTGTATATGGGCTCTGTCAAACGGGTAAGGGTTTTTCCGTCCATAAGACCGCAGCGTCCACCGATAGTGTATGAGAAGTATCCGGTCTTAACGTTGCGCTCGGCATAGCACACATCACCGTCATTATCAATATATCTCTCTTCTTCGGAATACGTTAGTTCCTCAAGGTCGTCCAGAACAAAGGAGTTGATGATGGTACCATCATAGCCGACCTGCAGGTTGACACCGGCTTTGGTCGCGATGGCATATTCCCCAAAAGCACTGACGTTGTCATATTCGGGAAGAATAAGCCAATTGCCCGAGCGGTCGATGACACCGCAATGACCGGTTGTGTCAGCCACAATACAGTGACCATTCTCGAAAACAAAACTTGAGAGGGGGTTACCGTGATAGGGATACTTGAAATCGATGACGACATTTCCCTTGCGGTCGATGAAGCCAATGTTCCCATTCCTTTGAACGGCGGCAAGCCCTTCTGAAAATACCCAAGCGCGACGGAATTGTGCAGGCACGATAATCTCACCGGTGTATATGTTGTAGTAGCCCCGCCGGTTCTCGGAGCAGAAAACAGCAGCAGAATCGTTAGGGGATGCTGTCGTCCAATCCAACTTCACATCCTTGATGGTGACCTTGCCGGTTTTGCGATTAACGATGTCGAACGAGCCCTTGCCATCATGCCCGGTAGAAGGGATGGCGCCAAAGTCATCGTTCAGGATGAGCCCATGGTTGGAGACCTCCTCATCAATTTGTTTTTTCGTCTGGTCGCATCCTGGGATGAAGATGGATGCACCCACAACAGCAATAACCACCCAGGCTATCACTGCGATAATCGTTTTAACTGTCTTTTTCATGATATTGCGTTTAATGTGTTTTGCGCTTGGGAGTCCTACACCCCCACGATACAAAGGTCGAGGGAATTTTTGAGGTGTGCTCGTTAGAAAAATAAAAAAACGGGCTATCGGCGACTTTCCCTTCTTTCCCTGAATCCTCCATTTTGAATGTGCGGCCCGAACCGTCAAGTTCGGTATCGTTGGCTTTGGCTGTAATTGTCTTTCTCATTGTGTTTTCGGAAGCGGTTCTTAGTGCGAAAATAAGCAACAGTAATGGGTTTAAGAAGTGTTTTGGAAGGCGTTCAGCCAACTGGAAAAGTACATGGTAGGCATTATAATAAGGGCGCTTTTTTCAATTCGCCATCTATACGTTCATTTCAGCATCTTCGACTATTTCTGTCTTGCCAATATCAGGAAATCACTAACTTTGCGATATACATTTGCAAATGAATAATGGATAATTGTTTGGTCATATTCAGAGGTACCACCGAAATGTACCGATTCCCCTTCGAGCGGACTGTTTACATAGAGGCAATCACCAATGAGAATTGGTGTCGTGTCTATGTGGCAGAGCCGCTTAAAGAGCACGTGAACCCCATGGAAATCCCACTGCTTCTCAATGAGATCTGGAAGGAGATACAACGCCAGATTGATGGTGACCATGGCATTGTACCTTGCGGAAGAAGCACATTGATTAATCCCGCGTATATCCGGAAGATTGATGTTTCCACCAAGACCATCATCCTGTCTGACGGGATCAACCATTTCACGTTGAATCCTATTTCCCGTGAAGCCTGCATTGAGATCAAGGCTCAGATGAAAAAAGCATTCACCTTCTAATCGTATTAATTATGGAGAACAAAGAGATAAACAATATACTGGAAGAAGAGAAGTTTGAGATTGCTGGGAGCTGGCCAAAACCCGCCCCTCGTGCGCCTATAGATTTCAGTGGTAAAAAGAGGAAAAGCAAGATAATCATCCTTAGTATCACAGCCATTGTTTTAGTGGTTTTAGCGTTGTTCTATTATTTTCTACGAAGTCGAACCCCGGAGATAGAGAACGGTGTATTTGACCCTTTACCGACCGCCGTCAGACCTTTACTCGAGCACCTGGGAATAGATTCGACAGATGCCTGCTATACTGAAAAGTTAGATACTGTTATCAATGATGTAATACTTTCAGTCTATATTCCCCACAATGCGACTCCGGAATTAACCATTGGGGTTCCATGTATAGACGACAAGGCATTTATCCTTGCTGCTCAGGCGGCGGATGTCAGAGCTGATAATGGAAAAATCCTGGGAGCTTTCGTCTATCAAGGAGAGCCAAAAGCATGGGGTCTGTCAAAGAAAGGATTCTGCGCAATACTGGATGGCGAAATCACTGTTGGGGTGTCAGAGAACTCTCCATTATTTGAAGAGGCAACTGAAAGAGGTGGGTATTTCTTCCGTCAATATCCTCTGGTGGACAATGGTACTCTGGTAGATAACGAGCCGAAGAACAAAACTATGCGAAAGGCCTTGTGCTCCCGTTCCGGTCAAATTCTGATGGTCGTGAGCGAATCTGATGAGTCCTTCCATGATTTTGCTCAAGCTCTCGTTGACCTGGGAGTAGACGATGCTATCTATCTGGTTGGAAGCCATACCTCTTATGGGTGGTATAAGACCGAAGATGGAGAAGTGATAGCGTTTGCGCCCAGTAATGCCAGGAAGGTTTTCAAGAATGAAACTTATATTGTCTGGAGAGAACAATAGTAATCCTTTAATCCATTCGCTCGTTTAATAAGAACCGGATAGATGACTGTCAAAGAATGGCAAAATAGTGAGGAGTACAGAGTCTGGAAAAACGGTGCCCCGGCAAAAAATGGCTTGCCGGCGGTAAAGGGCATCGTCCGCAGAAGATTAGAGAAAATAGATGAGTTGCTTTCTTCTGGTGAGTGGGTAAGCACTTCCAAAATGCTGGAGGAGATAAATAAGCTTTATCTTGATGCTCCTAATGACGAGTGCTACTATTCTTCAAAGGTATTCTGCAAAATTGTAGAAGCAAAGGAGGGAAGTAAAAAGAATTATGAGAGAGCCCTCTCCTTGACTTATGCCGGAATTGTTCGACAGGATAGACTGCAAATAACCAACATACTCAAAATTGTTGGCAAAGAGCATATCTATGAGAAAACAGATGAGGGTGAAGGGCCGGAATGCTCTTATAGATATAATACCAAGTATTCCATCTTTGACAGGTACACCATTAACGATATAGAGTTTGATGACTATGAGCTTTACAAAAGCGTACCTGTAGTTCTGGAGACCATACAGTCAGAGCTGAAGACGGGAGAAGAGGATGCCTATCTTGATGAGGTGGCAAACAATATACAGAATTTGGATTTTGCCACAACGAATTCCATCAATCTTCTATCAACACTTGACAAGGCACTTAAACGGGCTAGGGCCATTAATAACAATATCGTAAGCGCTCTTCTTGATCATGTTTTCGACATCTACGACGGACAGAAAAAGGGCTGGGAAAAAGAGATTCTCAAGAAGACTGTCAACGCCTATGCTGCTGCCTCTCATCCTGCGGCCGAATTTGACAAGGGCCTCCTGTATTATATTCGTCTACTTATTATTATCACGAAGATTGTCGATGGTGCAGAGTCCGATATCCTGGATTTACTGAAGAAAGAACTGAAGGATGCGAACAATCCAGAATTGTCATCGAAGTATCCAGATGTCGAAGAGTTCGTTGTAACGGCGATCAAATATTATGTGTTTGAGTTCTCCGACTATGAAGGGATGGCAAACGAACTGGAGAAGCATTATGAAGCTTGCAAAAAGGAAAAGCATATCATCGAAGACTATGGCCTAATGATCGCCATCCACGCCTTCATATACCCAGAAGAGTGGCAATATCACGAGAGGATGCATACGTGCTTATGCAATCTCGTAGAGTTCTACAAGTGTGTCCCTGAAAGGGATGACTATGTCTCGTGGATGTTGCTTTTGTTTGTTTGCCTCAAACAGTATATGGAGACGGCTAAGGATGGTAAGCCGGCTTGTAGCTTTTCGGATTGGTCAAGGCTTAAGTTTGAGTTGATAACATCTATTAAGCCGGACTCTATTGGCAACATGGTCTATGAGAAAGCGCCTGATGATGATCTTCACGCAATGCTCGATGAAGTAAACCTTGCCGACCAGGGGCGATTCGTAGAATACATGGTCCTTACGGACATGAGGTTTGATCTTGCTGACGTCTTGCACTCCCTTGTGGATGGGAATGATGACTACCTTCAGTATATATCTGCCGAAGAAGCGCAGCTCATGTACGAGGAACTCCTTCTCCGGTTCACCAAGTTGGACAACGTGTTTGCTGAAGCTGAGAACTCGGCCTTATTAAACTGCCGGTTGTCTCTGGCGCTGTTACATGACTCCTTGTCACATGAGAAAGAAGCGCTAGAATACTATTCTTCGATTAAATATATGTACGACAAAGGGGATGTTTTTTTGGCTGATAATTTATCACAATTGGTAAAGCAACGCATAACTGATTTATCGTAGTTCCTTTTGATACTTATACTAATCTAACACATGCTTTATTGATGTAATAGCAAAATGAAAACAGTACATGAAATAAATTTGGTTATCACTCATAGGTGCAACTTGAATTGCGTTTATTGTTATGAGGTTAATAAGGATAATGGCGAGATGAGTATGGATATGGCTAAGAGTATTCTAGTCAAGTATCTTTCAAAGAAAACATGTGATGAATTAGCCATTAATCTATTTGGAGGAGAGCCCCTTCTCCGTTTCCCCTTAATAAAAGAGCTTTGTGAATGGACTTGGGGCCAACAGTGGCCCCAAAAGTATCTATTTTACGCAGACACAAACGGAGTAGACTTGTCTCAAGAAGTGAAGGAATGGGCAAAAGGAAATAGAGAGCGTTTTATTATGCTTTTAAGCCTTGATGGAACGCCAACAACACATAATCTCAACAGAAGTAATTCTTTTGAACGAATTGATTTAGACTTTTTTAAAACATATTGGCCTGACCAAGGCGTGAAAATGACCATATCCGATCATCATCTAGATAGTTTGGCCAGAGACATAATTTTTCTTCACGAACAAGGGTTCAAAGTCAAGGGAGCAAATATTGCAGAAGGTTTTACAATTAAGGATTTTGACCGCAAGTTCAGTATTATTCAAGAGCAGTATTCCATTCTGATTGACTGGTACATTGCACATCCTGAAATTGATGTAGCCCAATTATTCGATTTGAGATTGTCTCTATGTGAAACGCACAAAAAAGAGCGAATAAAGTATTGTGGCTGTGGTAGTGACGCTATTAAAGTTATTGACATAGACGGGATGGAGTATCCATGTACCTATTTTTTCCCTCTTTCAATGAGCCGAAAAGAATTAGCGAGAATTCAACGCTTTGATTTGACAAATGAGGAACTGTTTCTTGATGAAGATTGCCTCGCTAATTGCTACATCTATCCTGTTTGTAAAGGGTGTTATGGTGACAATTATTCAAATACTGGTTTGTTATCACGGCGTCCTGAGCAGAAATGTAAATTGGCAAAACTACGTGCTGTATCTGTCGCAACGTTACAGGCGCGTCGCTTGTTATCAAACAATCATCAAACGATTACAGAAGAAGAGAAGAACACGATATTAGCCATACAAAAGATTATGTCGTTGTTCTCATTTCCGGAGAAGCCGAAAGCCGTTAAAGTGGAGGCATATTAAATCATATTTACACCATGAACACTAAAGAAACTCTTAAAGCGCTCGCTGCCCTGTTGCAGCTTCCTGTTGTCAAGAGCCCTACCCAAGAGGAGGTTCTTGCTGGTTGTGGTGGTTGTACTAGTCTGCATCACAATAACTAGTACGACCAAATCTCTTCTAGAGCCGAGTCGGTATGATTTACCGACTCGGCTTGAATCTATTCCTAATGCGACATTTTTTAGGTAGTCACATTGAATTACAAAAAAAAGAATTATATTTGAAAAATAAACTAAAGTAGTTTTCTTCGGAGAAGCCGAAAGCCGATTAAAGTGGAGGCAAAAATAATTCTTTATATGCATTTGAATAGAGAAATAGTTGGAGATCTTGTTGTAGTCAATCAGGGTGCCTTTAATTCTAGGATTGCTTATTCGTGCGGATGCGGCAGTGATGATGATTGCGGTTGTGAAGGAGGGGAGGGCAGTTGCGAATGTGGCGGTGACCCAGAATGTGAATAAAGAGTACTTTTGATTGTGTCCTTTTGGGGTACTAACATTACAATTGTTCAGTGAACTTAGGCTAGAGACTGATTAGGATGGATGTTAGTTTGCGGGATGATATTACTATCATTCAATTAGGGAATGGTAGTAATATTGTTTATGCCCCTTTACATGGGGCTGCTTTTTATGCAAATGATAAGGCCGTAGATGTTTGTAAATCTTACATAGATACGGGAAAGATAGTTGATGACAATGAAACATCATCTTTGCGAGAGCACATTAGTGTTCTTGAAAAGATAAAAACTAAGGCGCCTCGGAAATACTCTATAAATCTGGCGTCTAATTTAGTTGTCATATTATCTCAAATGTGTAATCTTGCATGTTCGTATTGCTACGCGCAAGACTCTCGCTCAAAGGAGGTTTTGGGTAAGGAGCAGATTGAGACAGCTATTAATTATCTTTTCGCCCAAAAGTCGGAACGAAAGCATTTTTCTTTTATTGGAGGAGGTGAACCCACTCTGACATGGGAGCTCTTGAAGTGGTCTATTTCATATATTAGATCATTCCCGTTTGAACAAAACAAAGTAGGTATCGGGATAACCACCAATGGAACGCTGTTAGATAATGAAAGAATTGAATTCTTTAAGGCTAACAACGTCGATATTAATCTGTCGTTTGAGATTCTTCCGGATGTTCAGAGTTCTCAGAGATGTTTTGCCAATTCTACACGAGATACATTTGTGGTTATAGATAATGCGATTAGAAAACTATTATACAATGGAGTACATGTTGGCATTCGCTCAACAATCACAAAGCTTAATGTCCGTAGAATGACAGAAATGGTGTTATTTGTGAGCAACAATTATCCGTCTTTGGAAAAGCTTCATTTTGAACACGTTACATCTGTGAGCAATGATAAGGCCTTCTACGATGACTTTGTGTATCATTTCATTGAAGCAAGACGAATAGGACAGGAAAAAGGAATAGAAGTCTATTGCTCAGTCTCTCGTGGATTTGAAAAGTTAAAAAGTTGTTTTTGCCGTGGGGAGTTTTGCTTAACACCAACAGGAGATTTTGTGGCTTGTCATAGGATTTCTTCCAAAGAGGAACAATCCTTTGATCTGTTTAAATATGCCGAGGTGAAGAATGGCATTTTATCTATTGATTCGCGGAAAAAGCAAAAAATAGAAGATTTTTATAATGAGAAACGCGAGGAGTGTGCAAACTGCTTTGCGAAGTGGCATTGCGCTGGCTCCTGCCCAATGGAAAGAACCGTGTATTCGAATAAGATGCGTGACCTAAGGTGTTATTATACGAAAGAATTAACAAAGGCTCTCCTTATGGAACGTTTAGGTCCAAATACTATTGCTAAAGAATAAAAACACCAGTCTAAAGCAAATAATTATTCGTATCTATACGTGCAGCTCCGTTAGCAAGAGTCTATTTGGCAAACAAGAAATAACCCAAAATCGCCTTTGTCGCATGAGCAAGTATCACAATACTGGCTTTCGCAAAAAATCGATATAGAGAAGTATTTAAGAGAGCGCTTTTTTGTTTAATTGTTAGGAGTTATAGGGTCAATTTATTTTATTTATAATCTACAGTTTAACACGGAGGAAATAACTATGAACGGGACAATTAACACCAAAGAACTGAACAAATGGTTGGAGGCGAATGTCTCTCACATGAAGGAGTCTACTATTATGACCCCAGCATGCTGGTATGATGGCACCGACGGCACATGCTCTGCATAAGACAATACAGTTTTAGTTAGACAGCCGACTGATTCCATAACTAGCGCTTTGTTTGCTTGTTATGGAATTCTTTTTTTATGTTGTTTCTCAGATTATAAAGGATGGCATTTAGCAGACATATCTTCATTCAGACAAATTTAAGCTGCAATTTGAAGTGCAGTTATTGCTATGAACGCGATAAAAGCGGAGAGGAATTCGACGAACATATGGCATTCAATAAACTTCGAAGTATTCTCTCGATGCCCACAGAATTAGGGACCAAAATCAAGCTCATAGGAGGTGAGCCATTTCTAGTTTTCCAGAAGATTAAATCACTTTGTGAACTCATCGATGTGCAGATGTCGAAGGGCTCGCGGGCCTTGACGGCCACATAGTCCTTGCTGCCATCGACAATCTTCGCGACGATGGCTTTGTTACCCAGGTTGACATATTTCAGCTCCGAACCAAAGCGGATGTGGGCCACCTGCGTAGAGGAGATAAAAAGCGTATCCGGGGCCTGTGCGGAGGCGATTCCGGAGCATAGCCACCCAAGCAGGAGGATGGCAATCAGAAGTTTCGTTCTCATCGTCTTTCGCTCTTTACAAGGTAAAACTCATAGCCGCTCACGACGGAAACAGATGTCTCGCCGGTGGCGCTTTTAGCAATGGTGGCGCCGGTGCGGATGACTGTGGAAGCAATGTCTCCCACCAGTCCGCCGAAGGTGGTCCCGGCGGTGGAGATGGCATCGTTAGTGGCAGTGCGGCTGTTCTTGGAGGCCGATGTCTCTGGGCAGTAAATGCCCTGCAGGCCATCGGTGTCGTAAGCGTCGAGGGCCAGCGGGATGATGCGGCCGTTCATTTCCAACGAACGGACCTGCAGCTCCAGCCGGTCTCCAATCTTGCAGATGGCGGCAAGGTGGGTATTGGCCTGAAGGTAATATTTACAAGTTAGCGCAGTTTGAGTGATTATAAATTCTAGGATTATTGCACTTCTATCAAAAAGAATTACTATCTTTACTGCAGTTTAAATGATAAGCTATGGACTTGTACGAAATCGTCCGGATACTTACGGATCAGAAAAAAGAACTTGAAAAGATAGACGTTAAAGCACTTTGCCCCCGCCGGGAAGAAAGCCAGTTCGAATTGGACAGCCCGCTGGCACAGGTGGTCATCGGCGTCCGTCGAAGTGGGAAATCCATGCTCTGCCTCAAGGCGTTAGTCCAGTCAGGCAAGAAGTTCGGATATGTCGATTTCGATGATGAGAATCTGGAAGGCCTGGAGAGAAAGGACCTGAATACGGTTCTTGAAGCAGCCTATATGGTCTATGGCGATTTCGATTACCTGTTCCTGGACGAGGCTCAGAACGTAGACGGCTGGCATCTGTTTGTCAACCGGCTTCTGCGCCAGAAAATGCACATCGTGCTCACCGGCTCCAATGCAAAGCTCCTGAGCTCTGACCTGGCCACACACATGACCGGCCGGTACAATGAAATCACGCTCTTCCCTTTCTCCTTTGAGGAGTTCTGCTGGATGAAAGGTCTGGATACTAAAGACCTGTCCACAAAGAATCAGGCTTTCATCAAGGTCGCCTTCGATGAATATCTCCGCAACGGGGGATTTCCGGAAACGTTCAATCTGGAGAATCAGCGAGGATATGTCATGTCCCTGATGGACGCCATCATCAAGAAGGATATCGCCAAGCGATTCAAGATCCGTTATGTAGATGCACTCCGGAAGATGGCGAATTATCTGGTGGACAATTTCTGTCAGGAAGTGGTCATCTCCACGCTGGCCGATTTGTTTGGTTTCGGGTCCGACCACACAGCCGAAAATTACTATTCTTATCTAAAGCAGGCGTTTCTGCTCCAGCGCCTTAACAAATACTCTTTCAAGAGCGCTGAAAGAATAAGGGGCGAAAAGGCCTATATCGTCGATGTAGCATTTCAGTCAGACCGTGAAGGTACTCTCACCACAGAGAATCTGGGATACCGAATGGAAAACATCGTTTACATTGAGTTGCTGCGCCGGTACAAGAATGAAAAAGCGGATATATTCTTCCACAAGGATGGCTACGAGATAGATTTCGTGGTCGTGGACAAGACTAAGATTCTGGAACTGATTCAGGTCACCTACAAGATGGATACAGCGAAGACCAGAAACCGCGAATTGGGCGGCCTCGCAAAAGGCTACGCCCAATTCAAATGCGACAAACTCACATTGATAACACTGAATGAAAGAGGGCAGGAAGTGCATAAGGGAGTCAACATCAATAAGGTAACCATCGTTGACTGGCTACTGGGGAACGATATCGACAATCCGGCTTTGTCTCGTCATAAGAACAAAGAAAACCCGTAGCAAAAACTACGGGCTTCCTTATAACTAATTGATATTCAATTCGTTAATACTCCTCTTCGTTAAAGAAGAAATCTTCTTTTGTGGGGTAGTCGGGCCAGATGTCTTCGATGGTTTCGTAGATCTCGCCGTCGTCTTCAAGTTCCTGCAGGTTCTCTATAACCTCTTCGGGGGCACCGGAGCGGTTTGCGTAGTCTATAAGTTCATCTTTTGTTGCCGGCCATGGAGCATCGTCCAGGCTGCTGGCTAGTTCGAGTGTCCAAAACATAGTACCAGTCGTTTTCGAATTTCGCGCAAAGATAGACTTTTTTTTGAAATACAAACACATATTTTTCAGCTATTTATCAACAAGTTTTCCAAGGTCCAATCATCATTTATTATGAGTGCCGTCCGAACCCTGCGCAGAATGCCCTAAATTCGCTGTTGGAAAACAAAATGGCCTATGGCACACGAACATAATCACGAGCATCACGAGCATCATCACGAAGACCACGAACTTCGTGAAACTATAATCAAACTGGTGGCGGCAGCCATCCTTCTGGTGGGCTGCATCTTCATAGAGAAGCACACCGCATGGAAGACCTGGCAGTATCTGCTGATTTACCTCATACCTTATCTGATAGTTGGTTGGGAAACCCTCTGCGAGGGAGCGGAGAAGCTTCTGGAAGGGGAGGCCCTGGACGAGGATTTCCTGATGGGAGTAGCCACCATCGGCGCTCTTGCCATAGGCTTCCTGCCGGGTGCGAAAAGCGAGTTCCCGGAGGCGGTGTTCGTAATGTTGTTCTTCCAGCTTGGAGAACTCTTCGAGGGTATCGCAGAGGGCCGCAGCCGTAAAAGCATATCCGCCCTGATGGACATACGCCCGGACAGCGCCAATCTTGAGACGGAGGACGGCCTTAAGACCGTCAGCCCGGAAGAGGTGCTGGTGGGAGATATCATCGTCGTGAAACCCGGGGAG
>JAEEGL013778951.1_pt1 | contig 27230 bp, 27 predicted proteins | sample 9134231 | NCBI WGS metagenome assembly JAEEGL01 (sample SAMN16246548, study PRJNA631951) | gut metagenome | biome: gut microbiome; feature: rumen; material: fiber-attached | host: Bos | place: Iran: Karaj | collected 2018-10 | reverse complement strand
GCAAAAAGTGTTGTCGCCGCAAGCATCATTGCGACCAAAATCAAGATTTTCTTAGTCATGGGTTGCCTCCTTGCAATTAGTTGGTAGGACAGTTTAGGTCGACTCTGTCGGGGCATATCCACTTCCCGCCAGTCTCTTCGTCAGGAACACATTCGCACCAGTCCACTTCGCTAACTCCGTCATTGCATCGCCAGCTCACTTTTTCTCCGATAGAATCCGGGCATGAAACATCACATAACAAAGGATCGCCTGTCGGACGCCAGCCGGCTGCTGTGCAGTATACTTCATCACATTCCAGGGCAATTCTCTCTTCTCTCTGGTATTTTCTGCCTTCGCTGTCTTCACATTCCTCAACTCTAGGAGGACACTGGAGATCGATTCTATCGATGCAGCTCCATTTTCCGTAACTGCCTTCACTGGAGTCCTCGTTTTTCTCGCATGTGCACCATTCGAGTATGGTAGTCCCATCAGAGCATTTCCAATTCCTTGTGCCAGATGTTGCAGGATCACAGCCGGTACATTCAAGTCTATGATTGTTATAGACTGCCCAGCCTTTCTCTTCACAGACCATGATCCCGCATTTTTCAGGAATCAAATCGCCTTCGTAATATTGTCTTCCTTCGCTGTCCTTGCATTTATCCGGGTCTGTTATCTCCATTTCAACAGATATTTTTTTCTCGGTTTTCGTACCGTCTCCTGCCTTTTCAATCCATGTGAAGAAAGCTTCGTTTGTGCCGATCTCATATATCGATTCAAGAGAAACACCGCCTTCGCCCGATGATTTTATAAAGTTATGGAAATCATCATAAATGTATCCAGAGCCTGCATAAACTGTCTTGAAGGTGTCGTTGTCTGTCAAGAAATAGAGGTCGGCGCACGGAGCAATGCAGGCTGTGTCAGGATCGATGCTGTATACATTGCACCCGTCAAGTTTCGTAAGTTTTAAAGATTTAGGAACAAAATCAGGACATTTCACAGATTTGTTTTCATCATTTATATCCTTGCATTCTTCGCTGAAAGAGACATCAAGCCGCTGCAAAAATGCGATGTGTGAGCTTGTGCTTTCCTCGCTGTTCTGCCATCCGCATTCAGGATAAAGAGCTTCCGCGATAGCGTGGATACAGGCGCTGCTTAGATCCTTTTTTAAAGAATGCGAGCCGTAAGACGATTTGGTCGTACATCCCTCTTTTGTGACACTATCCGGTTCCACTTCGTCCGTATCCGAGTTGTCTGCGTCTGTATCATTTCCTGTGTCGCCGGTATCGGTGTTGTCTGCGTCAGCGGCCGTGTCGCCAGTATCGGTCGTGTCGTCTTTTTTGTCACCGCAGCCGGCGAGCATGAAAACAAGAAAAACCACAGAAACAAGTGTCAAAAATAACTTTTTAGTCATTGTCAGCCTCCAATAAGATCAATAAAACAGGGATATTGTATCCTGAAACAGGCAGATTGCAACCAAGAAAAAAAAAAAAAACAATGAATTTCAGTAGTTATACAGGAACACTCAAGTCAGCAATGAGTTTTTGTGTAAAAAATCCCAAAAGGCGGAAATTAAGCCCGAAAAATCAGACAAACAGCATCGAACAGCCGCCGTGCTCTCAAAAAAACTTGACTTTATTTTGAAATGTGCATAATACCCCGCCGCTTGATTTTTGATAGGTGGAGTTTTTTATGTTTTTCTTCGACAAAAACAGGGTTTTCCTCGACAAACTTTTCTCTCTGAGATGGTTTAAATCATACGCTTTGATAATCGTCGGCGCGATCATCATGTCTTCCGGCTACTCGTTTTTTGCGGATCCGCACAAAATAGTTCCGGGCGGTGTATACGGCACGGCGATCGTCTTTCACCATCTCTGGGGTTTCCCGACAGGAACCGTCGGTCTCTGCTTCAACATCCCGCTTTTCATCATGGGGATGTGGATCCTGGGTCCGAAATTCGGCGTAAAGACATTCATCGGCACGATCCTGACATCCTTCTGCATGGATTTTTTCAACAGTCTGGAGATCTTCAGCGATTCCGCTGTCAAAGGCTCGCCGCTTGACGATCCGCTCCTTGCGAGCATCGTTGCCGGCATCCTCATCGGCGCAGGGCTTGCGCTGATCTTCAAGGCAAAGGCGACAACGGGCGGAAGTGACATCATCGCGCAGGTGATCCACAAATATACGAGATATCCGGTCGGTCAGCTGCTTATCTTCCTCGATTCGCTGGTCGTATCCGTCGGTGTTATCGCTTTCAAAAACTTCTCGCTCGCCATCTACGCCTTCATAACGATCTTCATCACGGGCAAGGTACTCGACGGTATCCTTCTCGGCGGCAACAACAGAAAGGCGGTCTTCATCGTCTCTTCGAAGTATGACCTCATCCGCGATTTCGTTATCAAGAAACTCAGACGCGGAGGAACGTTCTTCTACGCTCAGGGCATGTACAAAAGCGATGACAAGAAGGTCATCTACACCGCAGTCAGCCGCCGCGAGCTCTCGGCTCTTCAGGATTTCGTAAAGGATGTAGATTCAGACGCATTCATCTCGGTTTTCGATACGAATCAGGTTTACGGACGCGGGTTCCTTCCGCTTGACGAGCAATAAAATCAGTCAGTTATTCCGTTTTTAATGCAACCATTTTTGCGGATCCCCTGACATGGACCGCACCGTCGACAAGGATCACACCCTCCGTCTGCGAGACTCTTCCGCTCGTAGAGACTACATGTCCCTCGATCCGTATCGTCTTCCCGCACATGACCGGTTTTTCGAATCTGGCGCTGATCTCGCCGGTGACTCCGCGCTGGTCGTGCGTGAAGGTCGCGAATGCCATGACCTCGTCAAGCAGAGTCGTGAGGATCCCGCCGTGAGCGATACCTGTCCAGCCGCAGAACTTGTCCGGGACAGCGGTCTCGGCCCACGCGCTGAGGCTCTTTTCGTCGCGGTTTATCACAAGATGAAGACCGTCCGGGTTGTTTTTTCCGCAGACAAAGCACATGTTGTTGTCTTTGACTTCCATTTCCACCTCGCTTTTTTTCAAAAAAAATACCGGTTATTATCGAAAAAAAAATGGTTTTTACTATAATTTTTGACAATAGCTTTTTTTATACTATCTCGTTCAGTCTATTTTAGTTAGGAGGAGTGAATGCGAGTTGAACAAATTTCAGTGCTTTTGAGAAACGAACCCGGCGTATTGAAAAAAATCCTTGAAACGATCTGCAACGGCGAGATCAACATCCTCGGCCTCACGATCAACGAGACTGCAGCATTCGGTGAACTCAGACTTATCGTCAGCGACACGCAAAAGACCCACGAACTGCTGAAGAAAATGGAACTCTCTCACAACATCGTCAAGATAATAATCGTCGACCTTGAAGACAAACCAGGCCAGTTGCTTGAAATAACAAGGCTTTTAAGCGAAAACAACATAAACATCGACTATATTTACACTCTCTCCTACGGAAGAAAATCCGCCTACATCGCAATCAAAACCTGGGATATGTCGGCAACTGAGGAGATCCTCATCGAAAACAACACCAGGATTGTCACAATTGAAGATATCATAAAGAAATAGGTTTTTTCATGCTTAAGAAATTATTTTTTCCGGCAATTCTCTTTCTGATCTGCATCACGACAGCCGCTCAGGAGGCTGCTTCCGAAACTGCAGAGGAGAAACCGGCGGAAGCGCAAAGCGCAGAGGCTCAGGAGCCTCGGCAAAACGAACCTCAACAAGCGGTCGAAGGACCCGGCCAAAACGAAGCACAGCCTGCACCCGCAGCCGATGCTCAGGCAAGCCAGGAACAGGCAGATGCGGAAGACGAGCCTGAAGAGGGGACTGGTCCCGAAATGGCATCGCAGATTTCTGAAAAGAAGGATGAAGAAAAACAGGCGAACGGCGTCCTCATCAAGACAAAAGCCGGCACTCCCCTGAAATACTTCGAACTTTACGGTTACTTCGGAGTTGCCAACAACTTCACCTACAACATGATGCTTAGCGGCAACAACCCCTATCTGGCGTCACGCAACACGATCAACAACGTCACGACTGACGAGACGACCGGCGAAAAGGTGCTGAAGTCTTCAAACGAGCGTGTCCTCAACTGGGCTTGGATGAAGCTGCACCTCGAACCCGTCATCAACATCGCCGAGATCATCGAGATCCACACGAAACTGTCGATTTTCGGCAACACGGCTCTCGGCGCAAACAACTACGAGATCGACAGGAAGACCAACGGGCTTCTCCGCGACGCGCAGCTTGCGACCTCGGCAAGCATAATTTTCGAGGGTCTCTGGGGCGTTTTCGATACACCTATCGGAGAGCTCAAAATAGGAAGGATGCCCTTCCACTGGGGTCTCGGTATCCTCTACAACGAAGGCAATCGTTTCAATTCGCAGTCTTCAGGCAACTATCTCGACAGGATCCAGCTCACGATCCCGGTTTCGAAATTCAAGATCCTCCCTGCGTTCGACCTTGCTTCGACAGGAATGCTCGACAGATTCCACGACTATCTCATCGACGCCTCCCAGAAGGACGACGGCTTCAACGTAAGCCTCATGTTCACGATGCAGGAGGATGACCAGGCGATCCTGATGAACAAGCTGATGAACGACAAGACCGTCATCGAAGCCGGCGCGATGGTTATGTTCTCGTGGAAAAATTACAGCTCAGGCACTTGGAAGGATGAGGACAAGACCGTAGATCCGACAGACGACGCCTTCATCGATCCGAACAAGGTTTATGCATATACGAGCCAGAGCGCGAAGCTTTGGAAACTCGACGCATGGTTCAAGCTCCACCTCAGGAACTTCTCGTTCCAGACGGAACTTGCGTTTATGACCGGCTCGATCGGCAAAATCCTTATGGATGACGGCAAGGAAAACAGCGTCAAGACGATGCAGGTCGGCTTTGCAATCGATATGGTTTACCGCATAATCCCGAGAAAGTTCCACCTGTCGTTACTCACCGGTCTGGCGTCGCCCGATGATGCCGATTACGTTCAGGGAGACTCCTGGAACACACCGGGACTTGCAGTCAGGAACTCTGCTGTAAACTCCGACAGATCGGTCGACAACTTCCGCTTCAACAAGGATTACAACTTCAACTCGGCACTCTGGAACCAGTTCCTCGGAAGATTCACCGCCGGCTACTACGCAAGTTTAGAGGCGGACTACTTCTTCATCGACGACCTCAAAGGTTACCTTGGTCTGACCTACACGATGGCGCTTAAAAAGAACAACTCTCTCGGAGGCAAAGGGCTTCCGAATGCTGTCGAACCATACATCGGGATCGATTACGCCAACAAAAGCGGCTTCCGTCTCGGCACAAGATACCAGTTCGGCGTTCCGCTTTCAGGTCTTGACACCGAAGAGCACGACACATACTTCTACCACTTCCTGAATGTCTACATCGGCGTAGTTTTCTAAAATCCGTTTTATCTTCAGATGTCCGAAAAGAGCTTCATTGCTATCGACCTAAAGTCTTTTTTTGCCTCGGTCGAGTGCGTTGAACGAGGTCTCGACCCGCTGAACACGAACCTCGTCGTTGCCGATGCAGGCAGGACCGAAAAGACGATCTGTCTCGCGGTGACACCATCGCTGAAGGCATACAAAATCGCAGGCCGGGCCAGACTTTTCGAGGTCATCCAGCGTGTAGCTGAAGTAAACGCAGAACGCCGGTCTGCCATCCCGGGCGGCAGATTTTCAGGCAGATCGCACTTCGCCGACGAGCTGAAAAGAGACCCGTCGCTTGAACTCGACTTTTTGACTGCGACACCGCAGATGGCTCTCTACAAAAGCAAAAGTATGCAGATTTACCGGATATACCTGCGTTATGTCGCGCCGGAGGATATCCACGCATACTCCGTCGACGAGGTTTTTATCGACGCGACCAGATATCTTCACCTTTACAAACTCACTGCACACCAGTTTGCCGTAAAACTCATCCGTGAGGTGCTGAACGAAACCGGGATCACGGCAACTGCAGGGATCGGCACCAATCTCTATCTCTGCAAAGTGGCGATGGATATCGTCGCGAAGCATGTCGAACCGGACAGCGACGGAGTCAGGATCGCCGAGCTTGACGAAAAAGGCTACCGTGAAAAACTTTGGGAGCACACGCCCCTGACCGATTTCTGGCGGGTCGGACACGGGATCGCAGCCAGGCTCGAGAAACACGGGATCCGCACGATGGGCGACATCGCGCTCCAGTCGGTACATAACGACGAGTTTTTTTACAAGCTCTTCGGGGTCAACGCAGAGCTTCTTATCGACCATGCGTGGGGCTGGGAACCCTGCACGATGGCGGCGATCAAAGGTTACCGGAGCGAAGCAAAGAGCCTGAGCTCGGGGCAGGTCCTGCCGAAGCCTTATGATTTCGAGCACGGCAGACTGATCGTCCGCGAAATGACTGATCTTCTCGTCCTGGAGCTTGTCTCAAAGCATTTCGTCACCGACCAGATGGAGCTCTCGGTAGGCTACGACATTGAAAACATCACCGACCCGAAAAACCTAAAAAATTTCAAAGGAGAGATAACGACCGACTGGTACGGCCGCAGAGTCCCGAAATCGGCACACGGCTCGATCAACCTGCGCAGAAAGACCTCCTCGACCGAGCTGATCCTGGATGCGGTCTCGGAACTTTACGAGAGGATCGTCGACCCGGGCCTGCTGATCCGCCGCCTCTATGTCATCGCGAACCGCATAAAACACGAAGATGAGGTCGGCAACAGCGACCTCATCGAGCAGACCGACGTCATCTCCCTTTTGAACGACGAAACGATCGAACGGGAGAGCGAAGAATCGAGCCTCCAGCGGGAGCGGAGACGCCAGCACGCGATACTCGACATACAGAAAAAATACGGAAAAAACGCCGTGCTCAAGGCTATGAATTTTGAGGAGGGGGCCACTACGATCGAGCGTAACGGACAACTCGGAGGCCACAAGGCATAAAATGGACGAAAAATACGCAAAAATCATAGATCTTCCGCATCATGTCTCGACGAAACGTCCGCCGATGACGCTCAACAGCCGTGCCGCCCAGTTCGCGCCGTTCGCGGCACTCAGCGGCTACAACGACGACATCGATGACACAGCAAGAGAGGCTGCCGACGGGTTTTCGGACGGAATTTACTACGCTGAATGCGAAAAACCGGCAGACGACGATGACAAATAAATTTATATCAAGTACAATCCGGCGCTGTTTTTTGAGGAAATGATGGTAACAAGTGAAAAACTGATCAAATTCGTTTCGGTCGCAATCGCTGCCGCGACACTCCTGTTTATTGCGGTCGTGATCGTTCAAGAGCTCTCGAAACCCGCGTCGATGCTGGATAGGATCTCTGCCGCGAAGTGCATGACACTAACAAAAACCGACAAGGCTCCGGAGAGTGAATACGAGCTCAAGAAAATCGAAAGCGAATGCATTTTAGTACCGCAAAGCGGCACGGATTTCGCTGAATCGCTCCGGAATTTTGCCAACCTCCGAAATTTTGATTACCTTTTTTCGGGCAATGCCGGCATTTTGCTGAAGCGAAGAACAGCTACATTCGAAAACGAGGCAAAATTCATTCTTGACTCATTCCGCGGCAGGGAAACAGAAAAGATCCAGGATTCTAAGCTGACCCTTACCGCCGCAATGTACAACTCGTCCGGAGAACCGCTGATCACCGCCTCGTACGACGAGACCTCTCTTCACCAGATCGCAGACAACCTTCCTGAATTATTCGGAGAAATCGCCAGAATAAAGCAGCTCGACCTGAACAGTTTAAAGCTCATGCTCTACTTTCATTCCGAATATGCCTACCTCGAAGACAAAACTCCTGACTACCTCAATTCTATTCCAAGACCGCTTATCGACGGACTTTACATCAAGTCCCGCGGCGCAAAGCTCAGGGTCCTCCCGTGGGAATACTCGAACAAGCCTCTCGCTGTTCTCGACAGAAAGGGACGCCAGTACGGACTGGAAAAGGAAGAGTATACAAACGAACTTGCAACAATCTGGTTTTACAGGACCTTTCAATTTTTTGAAGGGATACCGTTCCAAGGGCCTTCGGCTTTAGAAAAGGGCGGAATGTCGCCGATGCTCGCACTCAGACATATTGCGAAGCACCTCAAAAATTCGCAGGAACCCGACGGATCTCTGCCGGCAGAACTTGACATAAAATCGGCTAAGCCCGGCAGCGCGAAACTCTCTCTGACTGCGCTCTCCCAGGCAGCGGCGGCAATGATAAAAGCCTCGGAACTTCTGGATGACAGCGAGCTTAAGACCTCTGGAGTACGGGCTTTGGAATACGCAAAGAGCAGACTTGAAGCCGATAAAACTGCGATCGCGGCATATCTGACAGCTGCAGATCCCGTCTCCATGGAGCTCGGCTCGGAAGAGCTTTCAAAGCTTTACAAAGAACATTTCGGCGCAGAAACAGCCGTTCGTGAGGAGATTTCGCTGAAGCCCGTTTACGCGGGGATTTTTCTTGAAGCCTTCCGGATCTACGCAAGGCCTGACAAAACGGCAAAACTTTCAGAGCTTATCGACCTGGCACTTGCAGGCTATGAAAGGCTGAACACCGAAGAGAGGCTCAGATTTATCGGTCACCTCTCCGCCCTGAGGCTCGACAACGGGACTCAGGATTTTGAAAAGATCAGGGATTTCTACCAAAAGCAGAGCAAATTTCTTGAAAACCATCGTTTCGACCACCGCAGATTCGACATTTACAAAGGCACATTTACCCAGGATCCGAAGCGGCCGGCACCCGATTTCACTCTGTCGCTTTTGGTTTCATCCGGTCTGGCCAGAGCTGCGGCACAGGGTTACCTGAAGTTCGATTCTGATACTGCCGGTACATACATCCGCTATCTGATCGTAACTGACGACGACCTGAAAAAATGGGGAGACCCGAACGCAAAGATAAGGTCGCAGGGAGGAGTACGGACGTCAGTCAGCGGCAAATCTGTCACGCTTCAGAATACGGCAAGAGCCGCCTTTTTCTTCATTGACATGCTGTCAGAGGTAAAAAAATGAACAGCTTTACCTGCAAGGTTTGCGGAGGCTGCTGCTCCGGCGACGGATCGGTTTTTCTCTTTCCGGAGGATGTTACCGAGCTTGCAAAAAACTTCTCGATGCCGCTTCAGGACTTCGTTTCAAAATATACAGACTTTATTCTGCTCGAGTACAGCGACGATGTTTTCGAGTTTTCGTACATGCCCTATCTCGTGCTGAAAAAAGAGAACGACACATGCATCTTCAACCTTGAAAAACGCTGTTCCATCCACGCTTTCAAGCCCTTCCAGTGCCGGAGCACGCCTTTTGTGATCGAGTTCTTCACGAACAAAAAATGGAGGAGCTTCCTGAAGCAGCACTGCCCGGGACTCGCAGGAATGACCGAAAAGGATTTCGCCCAGTACCGCCCGCTCGCCGAGGAGAGCAGAAGAAAAAACAAGGATTACGAGATCCTGCTCCGCAAGAACGGCTTCAGCCTTGAGAAAATCCTGGACATAAAGCTGCCCGACCCGAAAATCATCTCTGTAGATGATTGAATTTATTGGTTTTTTATCTTCTCTCCGCGAAGAGTGTTCTCCAGGATCTCAGTAATTTTAACCTTTACGGTTTTACCGATATCGCCAGGCTCCGAGTTCACGATATGCGTCACGAGATTGTGCTCGCTGCGTCCCATCAACGTACCGCCGCGAGGACTTTCAGATTCGACCAGCACTCCGATCGTGCGCCCCAGATAACGGCCTCTGACCTCTTTGATCTTTGAGCGCTGAAGGTCGAGAAGGCGGTTCAGCCGGTCAAATTTTTCCTCCTCAGGGACATCGTCGGTCATCTTTGAAGCCTTTGTGAATGGTCTGACTGAATAGTTGAAGGCAAAAATCGAGTCGTAGCAGACACGGTCGACAAGCTTCATCGTATCTTCGAACTCGGCACGCGTTTCACCAGGGAAACCGACGATGAAGTCGCTGCTAAGCGCGATATCAGGGCAGTATTTCCTGGCAAGTTCCATCTTTTCGAGATAATTTTCAACCGTATAGCGGCGGTTCATTTCGCCAAGGATCCTGTTGTTGCCAGACTGAGCCGGCAGATGCAGATACGGCATCAGGTTCGGGATATCACGGAATGCCATTGCAAGACGCTCGCCGAAATCCTTCGGGTGGCTCGTGATGAAACGCAGCCTTTCAATGCCTGTCTTCGACGCTACCTGCTCCAGAAGAGCGGCAAAGTCGCTCCCGGTCTCCGGATCGCGGTAGCTGTTGACGTTCTGCCCCAAAAGCGTGACATCCTTTACTCCGTTTCCGACCAAGACCTTCACCTCGTCAATGACTGCCGCTGTCGTCCGGCTCACCTCACGGCCTCGGACAAACGGAACGATGCAGTAGCTGCAGAAGTTGTTGCAGCCGTGCATGATCGTGACACAGGAGGAGTATGGCTCAAAGAAGGCCCCCCGGGAAGACTCCGGAAAGATCTCCTCCCTAAGAAGCGATTCACTCGCCGTCGCGATATAAGGAAAGATATCGCCTTCCGCCGCCTGAGGGATCTGATCCTCCGAGCCGGGTCCGAATACACCGTCGACGTACGGAGCCTTCTCGATGACCTGCTCTTTAAGCTGCTGGGCGACGCAGCCCATGACGAAAATCCTGACGCCTCTGCGCTTTCTTAACGGCAAAAACCTGCCGGTGCAGCTGAAGACCTTGAGAAGGGGTTTTTCGCGAACGCTGCAGGTGTTGATAATGATCAGATCCGCCTCTTCGGGATCCTCAGTGTACTCCCAGCCGGCTTTTTTAAGCATTACCGCGACACGCTCGCTGTCGTAAACATTCATCTGACAGCCGAAAGTCTGTATAAAAAATTTCTTCAAAGTTCCTCCGAAAAGCAAAAAAAAACGGGGGTTGCCCCCCGTTCATAAAAAACAGACTCAAAGCCTACGGAATAGCATAGCTGCCTACAAGGTAAACATACTTTCCGCCAAGAGCGTAAACCTGACCGAGACCGTTTGAAACGACCGGACCGTCAGCCATGCGGGCATCGCTCTCGCCGTCAACGTTTCCTTCCATCAAGGTATCCTTAACAGATGAAGAGAAAACCTCGACACCAAGGTCGGAATCTTTAACTCTCTTGACCTGAAGAACAAAGATGACCTGATTGGAGATCGATCTCTTGTCTCTTTCAAGCTTCGAAGTTCCGCAGTTTACTGCGGCATACTTGAATGTGCTCTTCTCTTCCGAGCCGAGAACCGCCATCGACGGTCTTGCACATGATCTCGGAGATGAGTTTACATCATAGATCCAAGCTGTTTTTGCAGCGGGAGCAGGCGTATCACCTGTGTCACCGGTATCTGTCGGCTCAGTATCGCCAGTATCTGCAGGCTCGGTGTCGCCTGTATCGGACGGCTCAGTATCGCCGGTATCGGCCGGCTCGGTGTCGCCTGTGTCAGCAGGATCTGCATCGCCGGTATCTGCCGGATCTGCATCGCCTGTGTCTGCAGGATCAGCGTCACCCGTATCAGCCGGATCATCATCACCTGTATCAGTCTCATCCTTTTTGTAATTCTTTTTCGTTGCAGCAGCGTTCTTGCTGAAAACGATCAGGCTGGGGTTAGCGACCCAGTTGTATTCATCTTCAGCTTCACCGTCACGGAGATATCCGCCGGCAACCGCGATAACGATCTCGCTCTCTTCCCTGTCATCCATAGTGATTGCAGTTGCTGAAGGAGCAATGATACCCGTCTTCATAAGGTTGGAGTCGTCTCCGCCGTTTCTCGAAGAGAATGAGAGGGGCTCGACCTTGCCTGCGCTTACGATCTCGATAAAGTTTTCACCCGTTACAGGTGTTTCGGCTCCCTCTTTTTTAGAATCGATAGAACCGCCTACAACCGCGAACTTCGGAGTAACAGTCTTTACACCGTTCTCATCGATCTCGACGTCAGAAATGTCGGCAAGCGCGTGATTGCAGCGTCCGACCTTAAGATTTGCAAAAAGCTCTACATTCGGAGTCCCGTTGGCAAAGGAAACTTTGTAGACGCCTGTTGTACCGCCGTTCGAGTCACAGCCGCCTGCGATATAAGCTGCGCCGTCAATAGTGATAGCCTTAGCCTTTTCAACAGCAGGGATCATCTCGGGAAGCAGATTGTAGGTATCCTTCTCGGGATCATAGTACCAAAGCTGGTTGTTGTTCGAACCGTCTTCGGTTTTGCCGAGACCGACAACGACCTTTCCCTTTTCGGTTCCGTCATCAACAAACGCTGCGACAAAATCCATAAGGGGCATCGGAAGTTTTTTGACCTCTTTGCTGGTAAGCTTGGCCATATCGAAAATCATCGCCTTCTTTGAAATTTCATCGAAGTCAAAGAGGTATCCGCCGGCCATGAAAATGTCGCCGTTCTTGAGAGTCGCTGCAGCCGAGCCCTTTGCGCCGTCTGTATCGATATAAGATTCAAGCGCGGTGCCGTCCGGATTTTTCCTGTCTCTGACAACTCTCGTAAAATCGCCTACAGCCGAAAGGAAAATATCTACTGAATAGTTCTTGGAATCATCGTAATAGATGCCGTCAACGCCGCCCGTCATTTTGAGCTTTTCGTTTGCGTTGGTGACCTCGACAAAGAAACGATAATAGGTCCCCTTTTTGAGAGATCTTGTAAACTCATCTTTTCCGCTCTTGTTGTTGTCGACTCTGATGAGCTTACGGTCAGCATAAACATAATCTTCGTTGATATTCGACTTCGAGTAAATCGAAAGAAGCACCTGGTCTGTCCTGTTGATGCAGTAGGTGTAATCCTCTTTCATCTCATCATCGTACTCAAATTCCTGACAAACGCCGTCGTCGGTCGGCAGTTTCAGCGAAATTCTGAAATCACCGGTATTGCCGGAATCGCATGAAACCAGTGCAAAAAACACTGAAAAGGCCAGCGACAGAAAAAGCATTTTTTTCATTAAACCCTCCAATTTGTCGGCTGTTATTACTTGTTGTCCCACTCGACAGTCTTTCCGTTAGGCTCATCCGTTCTCGTGCCGTAGTAAATACCGACAGCTGCGCCGGCAATTACGATTACAGCGCAAGTGGTAATGAACCAGGTCGACTTGTAAAAAGGAGTCTTCTGGATCTCGGCCATGGATTCCTCTTTGTCATCGTTAGCGCTGTCGTTGATGTTGCCCTCGAAGTAAAAATTCTCTCCGACCTTGAGGTTAACGCCGGCTTGTGGTTGAGGCTCCTCCTGGGAATAGACAGGAAGAACAATGCAGATTACCAAAAGCGTAACAAGCAATTTTGTAAAAACTTTCATCTCTCTACCTATTAAAAAGTTGTCCAAGTCTATCAATTCAGCGTAAAATGCGCCGGGTTTTACCAAATTTCATATTAACAGTCAAAATTTTTCTTATAAAAAGAACCTTCTATATAACATTGTTGGAAAAAGGTCTGAAAAGTCAGATCAGCGGCCGAGGATCGACCCTAAAAAATCCCCTTCAAGATTGAGCTTTCCGCGAAATTCCGGCTTTGAATACATCGAGCAGAAATCGACATTTTTGTTTCTTGGTCTCGGTTTTGCCGCTTTCTTGTGTCTGGAAAGGAAAAGCGAAATAACATCGTCATGCTGCTTTTCGATAATGACCGCCGCCGTCTCGCGTGACACGGAATCGGCAGCCGCAAGCTCTGAGGTTTTCGAGTAGCAGACCTCTCCGCTCGATGCAGTATAAACCAAAGTGACGATCTGATTCCCCTTTTCGGTCGAATTTACCTGTGTCTGAATGTGATAACTGCCACCGTCAGGCGTAATATTTGTGTTGAAACCGGGGAAAACAGGCATAACTAATCTTCGTTTTCGCCACGGATGTATCTTGAGATCCTTCTTCTGCGGCGGAAGGTCTTTCTGGTTTTGACACCGTCGACCTGCTTAAGATAAATTTTGCCGGCACTGATTTCGCGAAGTGCGACAACCGGCTCTTTGTTGCCCTGATCGTTGCTGATAAGCGGACCGACCTGGTTATTTTCCTTGTCGAGAAGCTGTCTCGTGCGCTTTGCCGCGAGAATAATGAGCTCCATTCTGTTTGGAACCTGTTTAAGACAATCTTCGACTGTAACTCTTGCCATAGTACCCTCCTAAAAAAACAGAAGAGGATAGTCTTTTTTTTAAAAAAATCAATTTTTGGGAAAATTTGCGGTTAAAAATAGGATTTTGTAATGACCACGCGCTCGTCAGTGCTGTTTTTCACAATTCTGCCGACCTCGACGCAGTCCGAAATTTTAAGAAGCTCGTCGGCGTCACCGTGCGGAAGGATAAGCATGTACCCGATCCCGCAGTTGAAGGTCGTGAACATCTCTCTTTCGCTGAGCGAAGCACATTTTTTAAGCCACTTGAAGACCGGGAGGACCTTAAAATCGCCGTTGATCTGAGCTCCGAGCCCCTCAGGAATGACTCTCGGGATATTCTCGTAGAATCCGCCGCCAGTGATGTGGACCATTCCATGAATATCGAATCTCTTAATATATTCAAGAACTTGTTTAACATAGATCTTGGTCGGGACTAGAAACGCCTCGGCGACAGTGCAGCCAAGATCATCAATTCTGTCGTCGATCTTAAGTCCCATCTTCTCGAAGACGATCTTTCTGACAAGAGAGTAGCCGTTCGAGTGGACACCGGTCGACGGGATTCCCAAAATCACATCGCCCTCTTTGATCTTCGAACCGTCGATGATCCTGCTTTTGTCAACGACACCGACACTGAAGCCGGCCAGATCGTATTCGCCCTCGGAATAGAATCCCGGCATCTCGGCAGTTTCGCCTCCGACAAGTGCGCAGCCAGCCTGCCTGCACCCTTCGGCAATACCCGAAACGACCTTAGCTCCGACATCGCTGCTGAGCTTGCCGGTCGCAAAGTAGTCGAGGAAAAAGAGCGGTTCAGCGCCGCCGACGATAACGTCATTGACGCACATCGCAACGAGATCGATGCCTATCGTGTCATGGATTCCCGACAAAAAGGCAAACTTCAGCTTTGTTCCGACACCGTCCGTGCCGCTGACCAAAACCGGCTCCTTGATATATTCGGGGATTGAAACCAGCGAAGAAAAGCCTCCGATCCCGGCAAGGACCTCCGGACGCATAGTCTTTTTTACGAGCGGTTTGATCTTCTCGACCATCGTTGCGCCCTCAACGATGTCAACTCCGGCACTTTTGTAATTGATGTCAGCCATGATCCCTCCTCAAAGGTAAAAAAACAGTGAAATATAGCCGGCAATTTTTGTTTTGCAAAACCAAAATACCGTTAAAGCGTCATAATCCTGGCTTTCGCCGCCTTTTTGGCATTTTGCGCAGGAACGAAGTACAAAAGCGTGCCTTTCGAACCGTACGGCGAGAAAAAGAGCTCGCCGTTTTCAGTGATTTTCACAGTCACCGGCTGGCCGATCCCGTCATAACGGTCCAGATTGATCGCAGCCCCGCCCTCCGACCATGCGAAAAACGAATTGTTCAAGGCATCGTAAAAATAGGGATTGCTGCGGTTCATCCGGGCCTTTACGACGTTGGTGTCGAACTTGGCGGTATCCTCGAAAATCGAGTTCATGTATCTGAGCGAGCCCTTTTCCTGGTCGATTTCGTAAAGCTCAGCCGCCGAAACATGGTAGTTCATTTCCACTAAAAAGAGCCGGTTCCCGCTGCACGCCAGGTCAAGCGGGCGGTTGAAAAGCGATTTCTCTTCATCCGACGGCATGATCCTGAAATTCTCCTGATCCGCGACATTGGCTACAGCGATTTTTGAAAGGACCATCTCAAAATCATCGCCGTAAAGCGAAATCACATAGAGATGATCTCCGCAGAAGACACCTCGCGGTGGCATGGATTCCGGAGGCAGAGAGGTTTCGCCGCGCTGTCTGTCGTTTTTCACATCGAAAACCGAAAGCGTGTAGCTGTCATCGACCATCTGGCTCATCGCAAGAAGACCGCGGTTCCTGTCGAAGGCAAGTGGGATCCCCGCCTCACCGGAAACATTGATCGCCTCGAGACCGACATCTGTCAGCGCGAAGTATTCCGAAGCTTTTGTCCCGTGACGGATCTCGATCACACCCGGGAAAAGACCGCGGAAGCTGCACTTTTCATCGCCCTTTTCGCAGACAAGAAATTTGTCCCTCGCGCACGAGATAACCAAAAAAAACGCTGAAATTATTAAAAAAAAGATTTTTAGATGATTTTTCAATTCGAGAAAAAACAGAGGTTAGTATTCAAGCTGATGGAGATCCGCCTCTGCCTTTTTGTAGTATTCGTTTTCAGCTGTGACGATCTTGAGGATCGATCTCAAAAGCTCCTTCGCCTTTGTCGGGTTGAAGTTCTTCATGACAGCCGCCTTGTCGTAAATCTTCTTGACGACTTTATCTTTCTGGTCGATCCAGTCACTGCATTCTGTTTTTTCGGAATCGATCTCGAGACACTTTTCGTAAGCTTCGTTTGCAGCGACATAGTCATCTGCCTTTTCCATCTCGCGGCCTCTTGCAAGATAACCTACAGCCGCATACTTGTCGACCTTCTGCGAGAACTCCGTTCCGCCGGAAACGATCGACTCGTCAAGAGCCTTTGCAGCCTCGATGTTGTCAAGAATAAGCGATGAATCATTTACTTCGACACCCTTGAGGATCTGTTCTCTGACCTTGTTGAAGTTGAGAAGCTGTGTTTTGAGCGCAAGGACCTTGGCATCCTCTTCGCACTCGCACTTGGTTTCGCTTACCTTTACGATAGCCTTGATGGCTGCGTTGTATTTTCCCTGAGCGCACATTTCGAGAACAAGCTCTCTGCCCCTTTCGAGCTTTTCAGCGTTGTTTTTAAGGGACTGCTTCTTGGAGGCACGCTCTTTTTTCTTCTCGGCCTCTCTTCTTTCGCGCTCCTTTTCAAGACGTGCAAGCTCAGCCTCTTCTGCCTTTCTTTCACGCTCTTCCTGAAGTTTCTGTTTTCTTTTGCGCTCCTTCTCGAGACGCTCCTCTTCTCTCCTCTGACGTTCGAGTTCAGCCTCTCTTTTCTGGCGCTCTTCTTCAAGTTTCTTCTGGCGGGCAGCCTCTTCCCTTGCCTCGCGCTCCTCCTCTTTTTTCATTCTCTTTTCGAGCTCGGAGTTCTTTTTCTTTTTTCCCTTCAGACTGCCGGCTACTGATGCAAGGACTTTCTTGACCTGAGAGTTCACACGTTTTTCAGAGACAGAGTCTACATCGTCGTAAACCTTTGAGTTATCTTCAACAACATCCTCGTCCTCGAGGCTGATAAGAACAAACCTTACTTTGATTTCCTCATCCTCGTTCATTGCGACGAGTGAGAGAAGGACATACTGGAAATCCTCGTCCTCAGCCTTCTCGACCCAGCATTCCGCCTTCATGCCGCACTTTCCGAGCTTGTTTATCTTGCCCTTCGGAAGATCGCGGTAGGTGATCGTATTGTAGTTGGATGTTACAGCCGATTCGATTGCTGCGGTGATTTTATCCGCGTCCGACTTGTCGATTTCCTTCACCACGGGTTTCATAAGGAAAAGTGTATCCGCGTAGACAGGAAGTGCCAGCAACGCCGTCAACACTAAAGCAAAAAGTTTCTTTTTCAACGTATCCCTCCAATAGTGAATCTACAAAAGCTTGAATATTTAAGTAACTTTTTCATCTTTTTCAAGTTTTATATCTAGTAAAACAAAATTCCTAAAACCGCAGAAATCAAAATCAGCATAATCGGCGACAATTTTTTCCGGAGAAGCGGTTTGGAACCGAACATCAGAAGAGCCAGAAAAGCAGTAAGGAAAAGAGCCTTGAAGTCTGGTGCCCAGTCCGCGCCGGTCGCGAAGCAGCAGCGGAGCATCATGTAGCCGCCGACAGCAGAAATTATTCCGATGACGCAGGGGATCAGCCCGTTTATCACCGCTTCGACGTACGGGTTCTTCATCAGGCGCTGAAAGATCACCATCACGAGCAGGATTATCACAAACGACGGCAGGACAACGGCGAATGTCGCGACGACGCTGCCCAGAAATCCGCCCTTGACGCTGCCGACATAGGTCGCAAGGTTTATCATGATCGGTCCGGGGGTCGATTCACTGACGGCGATCATGTCTGTCAGAGCGTCATCGGTGAGCCAGCCTGACGAAATCACCACATCCCTGATCAGAGGGATCGCGCTGTAGGCACCGCCGAAAGCAAAACAGCCGACGCGCAGGAAACCTAAAAAAAGTTCAAGGTAGATCATTCGCTGCAGGAGCCTCCTCTCTTACGGTTTCTGATGAAAAAAATCAGAAGACTTACAAATGCGGCGGCAAGCATAAGGCTCACCGACGAAAAGTTCCAGGCAAAAAGGTCGACCGCGAGCATCACCAGAAAGGAGATGACAAGGATCGTTACCGACATGGCGTCCCGCTTGATTTTACGCATCATTTTCACCGCAGCCTCGAAGATCAGAACTCCGATCGCGAGACGTATGCCCCTGAAGGCGCTGGCGACGATCCCGATCTCGAGGAAGTTGTCGAGAAAGCGCGAGATCGAAAAAATTATGACAAACGACGGCAGGACTATACCTAGAGTCGCAAAAACCGCCCCGGCGAACCCTGCGATCCGGTAGCCGATATAGGTCGCGCAGTTGATCGCGATCGGCCCGGGAGTCGACTCGGCAACTACCGTCAGCCGCGCCATTTCGTCCGGCGTGATCCACTTTTTCCGCTCGACGCAGATGTTTTCGATGATCGCCAGCATGGCATAGCCGCCGCCGAAGGTAAAAAAACCGATCTTGGCAAAAGTTAGCAATAATTCTATAAGTTTATCAGTTTTAGCAGCAGTAGTTTTCATAAAGGAAACATTTACTAATAAAGAGTTTTTGTCATAGCCCTGTACTTCTCGAAGAGGCGCAGGCAGGTATCTCGGTCGATCTGCTCGAGGTAGCCGGTCAGCTTTTCCCTGCCGCCGGTCAGAGCGGTCATCTCCTCGTCCCGGAAGCCTATCCCGCCGTTGTCGGCAATAGTGCAGCCGTAGTAGACGTGCCCGATGTTCGCCCAGAGGCAGGCGGCAAGACACATCGGACAGGGTTCTCCGGTGGTGTAGATCTCGCAGCCGGAAAGGTCGTAAGTGCCAAGAGCCCTCTCGGCGTTACGGATCGCGACTATCTCGCCGTGCGCCGTCGAATCGTTGTCGGCAAGCACCATGTTGTGTCCCCTTCCGACGACCTCGCCTGCCTTCACGACTACCGCACCGAACGGTCCGCCGTCTCCCCTTTCGATGCCGTCAAGAGCCTCATCGACAGCTATCTGCATAAAGCGGTTATTCGTAATAAAGTCCCTGTTTATTCCCATAGTCAAGCTGATTTACCAGTTATCTGCAGAGCTCCTCTGCCAGCCTCTCCACAGCCTCGCGTGTTTCGTCGTTCATTGCAGAACGGAGCGTTACGCTTGACTCGGCGAAGGTCAGGTTTTTGCAGCCGGCAAGCATACCCTCCATCACCTTTTTCGCCTGAGGAGCCCAGCTGCCGTTCTCGATGAAGGCAATACGACGGTTCTGATAACCGCGCTCGGCAAGCGCCCAGATGAAGTGGCGCATGACCGGAAGGATGTCGGCGTTGTAGGTCATCGACGCAAGCACCAGACGGTCGTAGCGGAAGGCATCCTCGACGCACTCGGCCCAGTCGTCGCGGGCAAGGTCAGAGATCGCGACCTTCGGACAGCCCTTTGCTTTCAGGCGCTCGGCAAGCAGCTCGGCCGCCGCCTTTGTCCCGCCGTAGATCGAAGCGTACGCAACGAATACACCCTCAGTTTCGGGTCTGTAGGATGACCATGTGTCGTACTGCTTGATGTAGTGGGCAAGGTTTTCCTTCAAAACAGGACCGTGAAGCGGACATATGACGCTGATTTCGAGGCCCGCAGCAGCCTTCAGCAGCCTCTGGACCTGAGCTCCGTACTTGCCGACGATGCCGAAATAGTAGCGCCGCGCCTCGCAGTCCCAGTCCTCCTCGACATCGAGCGCACCGAATTTTCCGAAGCCGTCAGCCGAAAAAAGGACCTTGTCCGCCGCGTCGTAGGTCACCATCACCTCAGGCCAATGGACCATCGGAGCAAAGACAAAACTGAGCGTATGTCTGCCGAGATCCAGCGACCCGCCCTCTTTGACCTCGAGCCTGTTCTTGATCGCAAGAGCCGGATAAAACTGAGATATAAACGCAAAAGTCTTTGCGTTGCCGACGACAGTTGCGTCGGGGTATTTGGCAAGAAATGTCGAAATATTTCCCGAATGATCCGGTTCGACATGCTGTACGACGAGATAATCCGGTCTCCTTCCGCCGAGCTCCCGCTCAAGGTTTGCAAGCCACTCTTCGCCGAAATGGGCCTCGACCGTGTCCATAACCGCGATTTTTTCATCCAGAATAAGGTATGAGTTGTACGCCATCCCGTTCGGAACGACATACTGTCCTTCAAAAAGGTCGACCTGATGGTCATTCACGCCGACATAGCGGATATCGTTCGTAATCAACATTTCTCCTCCTGATGATAAAACAAATAACGGACCATTATTGAAATTTAGGAGAGTTTTGCAAACTTAGAAGAGTGCAATTTGAATGGAGTGCCAGGATCCGGATAAAACACTTAGACCGTTATTCACTCAGTAATTTTGCACTGGAGACCAATTCGAGAAATTCGCCGCGTAAACCGAAGGTATCCTTTCCGATATTCTTTTTTGCGCGGTCGAGAACCGCATCATATGAGGAATCCTCCTTGAACTTCAAGTCTCTGAGAAGCATTCCGAACTCAGCCACAGCCGATGCGAAGCCCGTGTTTTCACTCATTTTTTCAGGAACATTCACCGAAGTCATGCAGGTGTCCATATACTTGCTCATATCCCGATAGGGCTCCTTGTAGCGCATTTTGAGAAGGAGAAAATCGTCCTCGCCGAACTCTGTTTCTGGCACAGCCAGAGCTGCTCTGCCTCGTCATCTTCTCTGAAAACCGTGACGTAAAGGCGCGATTTATCGAGATTGAAAACCTCCGTGACGAGTTCCAACGCATTTTTTATCGCATCTTCCTTGAAGTAGTCGCCGAAAGAGAAAAATCAAAAAAAGTCCTTCAGACTTTGTCTATCGTCCAGTTTTCCATTTTTTCTCCATTAAAAAAACAAAACGCACGATTTTAGTTTGTTTGTGCTTTTCTCGAGAAAATCTACGAATATTTTGACATATTGGCTCGAAAATCAGTCGAACTCAGGCTCTTCGACCTTGCCTATGAAAAGAAGCGTGCCGGTTCTGTCGTCGCGGACAGCAAATACAAACGGACGGTCGAAACGGAAACGGGTCGGCTCAAAGTCTTCGCCTTCGCCCAAGCATTCGAAATCGACCTTGGTTACAGCCGATGCCTCAACGCCCTTTTCATCCATGCTGAAATAGGTGTTGTGCAGAATCTTGCTGATAATGAGTTTGTCGCTGACAATCCCGTCAAAACCGTAATTCCAGTCAAACGGCTTTTTGAGCTCCATTTCGGAAAAATCGTCCTGAATCGACTCGTCATATTCGAATCTGACGCGCGGAAGCTTGAACACGGTATAATCTTTGTAACCATTGTTGACTCTGTCGAAATATTTCCCGATTCCGTTTTCAGCCATCTCGGAAATCATAGCGTCAACAGAACCTTCTGAGTCCCGCGGCATGAAGAAGTATATCGAAGCCGCGCGTCTTCCGAAAGGAACAGCCAGCATCCGGATATCCATCCCGTTCTGCCCGATCTCTCCGTTGTAAAACCGGCGCTCACGAAACATTCCGCTGAAGAACTGAACCTGTTTTTTTGCACCGCTGCTCATTGTAAAATATCCCGATTCGAGATCTTCTTCCGAGTCGACCTGTTGCATCCAGTTTGCCCGAAAATAGACCGCATTGAGCAGGAGCATCATCGTTTCTTTGTCTATTTCATCAATAATTTCAGGAATTTTCCCCTTCGTCTTACTATTGACCCAGGAATTGATCAGCCCGACAGTTTTCGGATCTGCAAAATCCTTAACAAAATAGCCTGCGTCATAATACTTTTGAAGATCGTTCACAAATGTCTTGTTGACATTTTTAGAAAAGGCGTCGTCAAGCCACATCGAATTTGCCAGAGAAAGCTCGAAATCCATATCGAAATAGGTCAGACTCTGCAAAAGAAAGCCGAACTGCCCGTTCAGCGTCATGTAGTCGTCGTACCCCGCCGCCTTGTAGCCGAGAAAATCCATCAGCTCGTCGTAAGTTCCGCTGTTTCCGGCACCACCGAGAGTCATCGCCATGGCGATTGAAATAGAAAGCGGTGAAATCATGATGTTTTCGCCAGGCTCGTTGAGCTTCGCGAAGAGTTTCATTCCGAAGTTCGTGTTCGCCTCGACAAAAGGAGCCTGAACATGCTCCGCCTGAGCATCCGCCTTCTCGTAGGCGTTCTGCCACTCCTCGTATGTCTGCGGAGCGGCATCTTCTTCAGCCGGTTCCGTAAAATCATCGTCACTGACGACTTCGAAATCGGCAGTTTCATCGTCATTGACAACTTCGAAATCGGCAGTTTCATCGTCACTGACGACTTCGAAATTGGCAGTTTCATCGTCATTGAACGGCGCGGAACCGGCATCATCCGGCTCAGCCCCCTTCCCACCGCTTGAAGAACTGCCGCCGCAGCCTGCAAGCGATAAAATCATAAAAAAGCCAATCAAAACAATGAGTTTTTTCATCTTGTTTTCCACACCTCAAATTACAAAAAAGAACCTTGAATCAGTTTAAATATGAAAAAAATCCTGTCAAGTTCAAAAGTTACGCTAAGAACAGCCGGCTTTTCAAATATTTTAAGGAATTTTAAGAAAAATGAGGAGAATGCAGGCGAGCCGCCGGCGCTCCGAGATTATCTTCTCTTTATAATCACCCCTGCTACAAACAGTGTTCCGCAGTCCCGCACATTTCCAGGAAATAATTGTAGATGCGCCGGTCGTCGTTAAGCTCCGGGTGGAACGCCGTAACCAGCTGGTTTCCCTCGCGTGCGGCAACGATCCTGCCGTCGACGGAGGCAAGCGGGACAGCTTTTCCGCCCGTCCTGACGATATACGGAGCGCGGATGAAGGTCATCGGGACATCTTTCATGCCGCTGAACTCGCCGGTAGTATAAAAACTGCCGAGCTGTCTGCCGTAAGCGTTCCTTTTTACTGTGATATCCATCGTGCCGAAGCAGACTTCGCCGCCCTCGACTTCGTGCGCCAGCAGAATAAGCCCGGCGCATGTCCCGTAGACCGGCAGCCCCTTCAGGATCATCCCGCGGAGAGGCTCGAAGAGTCCGAGATCAAGCAGCAGCTTTTTCATTGTCGTGCTTTCTCCACCGGGAAGGACCAGCCCGTCTATCGGTTTGTCCAGATCTCTTTTCTGGCGGATCTGCAGAGTTTCGGCATTTCCGTCAGCACGCCGGATCATCGCCTCATGCTCGGCGAAATCCCCCTGCAACGCAAGTATCCCTATCCTCATTTTCCTCTTTCAGCCATAAGCAGCTGGATTTCCTGTTCATTTATACCGACCATTGCTTCGCCGAGATCCTCGGAAAGCTCCGCGAGCATCTTCGCGTCGTTGTAGTTCGTAACGGCCTTGACGATCGCGGCCGCCCTCTTTGCCGGGTTACCCGACTTGAAAATGCCCGAGCCGACAAAGACGCCCTCAGCACCGAGCTGCATCATCAGAGCCGCGTCAGCGGGAGTCGCGACACCGCCGGCAGCGAAATTTACGACTGGAAGTCTGCCGTTTTCGTGAACTGAGCTGACCAGATCGTAAGGGACCTGCAGCTGTTTTGCCGCGTCAAAAAGCTCATCTTCCGACATCGAAACAAGGCGGCGTATCTCGGCCTGCATCATCCGCATGTGGCGGACGGCCTGAACGACATCGCCCGTTCCCGGTTCGCCCTTCGTCCTTATCATCGACGCACCCTCGTTGATCCGGCGCAACGCCTCTCCAAGATCCCTCGCACCGCAGACGAACGGGACTCTGAACTTCGTTTTGTCGATATGATACCTGTCGTCAGCCGGCGAAAGGACCTCGCTCTCGTCAATATAGTCGATCTCGATCGCTTCAAGGATCTGAGCCTCGGCGAAGTGACCGATCCTGCATTTTGCCATTACCGGGATCGAAACCGCAGCCTGGATGCCTTTTATCATCTTAGGGTCGCTCATTCTCGAAACTCCGCCGGCAGCGCGGATATCCGCAGGGATCCGTTCAAGTGCCATAACCGCGCATGCTCCTGCCGCCTCCGCGATTTTTGCCTGTTCCGGCGTTGTAACATCCATGATTACGCCGCCTTTCAGCATCTGTGCAAGCTCTTTATTAAGCTCATACTGACTTTTTCCCATCTTTTCCTCCTTTTAGCCAGTTAACAAAAAAACATTGCAGAATATCGGAAACTGAATATATTAAAATAACCAGTTTTGTTATTTTTTATATGACCAGATCATAATGCGCTGCAAAGTAGAAAAACAAAGAAAAAAACCTGCATACCTGCAGCTTTACGAGAAGCTGAAACAGGACATTGTTTCGGGTTTCTACAAATTCGGAACAAAACTTCCGTCAAAAAGGATGACGGCCGCCGAGACGGATCTCAGCGTCATCACGGTCGAACATGCACTTTCACTGCTGGAAGAGGAAGGCTACATCGAACCGAGGGAAAAGAGCGGATATTTCGTCATTTTCGCTCCGGAAAAGGGGTTTCTTGGAACGCACGCCGCTCTTTTCAATCATTCAGAGCAGGAACACAGACCTGAAAAAAATCAAAAACGGCGGAAAGACAGCTCAGTTCTGCCCGTTTCTCCGTTTCCATTTTCGGTTTTTGCAAAAAGAGCGAGAAAAGTTCTCAGCGACTATTCAGAAAAAATCCTTGAAAAATCACCTAACCAGGGACATCCGCTGCTTCGGGAGGCGATCCGGAAGTATCTTCTGCGTTCCCGCGGGATCGAAGTGGAACTGCGCCAGATAATCATCGGTTCAGGGGCGGAATATCTTTATTCGCTGATAGTGGAACTTTTAGGCAGGGAAAGAAAATTCGCAATAGAATCGCCGTCTTACAACAAAATCGGGAAAGTTTACTCCGCATCGAATGTCAGCTGCGAAATGCTTCCGCTTGAAAATGACGGGATTTCAAGTGCGGCGCTCTGGTCCTCACGGGCATCGGTGCTTCACGTAACTCCTTACCGCAGTTTTCCGAGCGGAGTTTCAGCAACAGCCTCAAAACGCCACGAATACATCAACTGGTCGGACAAAAGGGGCCGCTTCATCGTTGAGGACGACTTCGAATCCGAGTTTTCAGTATCGGGAAAGACCGAGGAGACACTCTTTGTCCTGGCTCGGCGCAGCAACGTGATATACCTTAACACTTTTTCAAAAACCGTATCCCCGGCCCTGCGTATTGGCTATATGGTCCTGCCGCCGAAGCTTGCATCCCGTTTCGAGAAGAGACTCGGCTTCTACTCCTGCACAGTTCCGAGCTATATCCAGCTGATACTGGCAGAGCTGCTTGAAAGCGGAGAATTCGAACGCCACGTCAACCGGGTAAGGCAGCTCCTGAGAAATAAAAAAAACGTGAGGTCTAATAATGCATGATATATGGAATCCATGGCACGGCTGCAGAAAAAAAAGCGAAGGATGCGACAACTGCTATATGTTTTTTCTCGACATGCTGCGCGACCAGAGCGGCAGTGACATCTACAGGACAAAAAACCGGTTCAGATACCCGATCCAGCGTGACAGGAGCGGCGCATACAAGATAAAAAGCGGCGAAACGGTGCGCGTCTGCATGACTTCGGACTTCTTTCTGGAGGAGGCGGACGCATGGCGCGACGAGGCATGGGATATCATCTCGATGCGGAGGGACGTGAAATTCTTCCTTCTGACCAAGCGGCCCGAACGCGTTGCGGAGCATCTTCCGAAAAACTGGGGAGACGGCTGGGAGAACGTCTTTTTCAACGTCACGACAGAAAATCAGAGGCGAGCAGACGAGCGGATCCCGATCCTTCTTGACCTGCCGTTCAGGCACAAAGGCATCATGTGCGCACCCTTCATCGGCCCCGTGACGATCCGGAAATACCTTGAAACGGGCCGGATAGAGCAGGTTTTATGCGACGGTGAAAACTACGACGGGGCCCGCCCGTGCAACTTCGACTGGGTGAAGTCCCTCCGCGACGAATGCTTTGAATTCAACGTGACATTCATCTTCTGCGGCACCGGACGCCGCTTTATCAAGGACGGGAAACTCTACAAAATCGAAAGCAACGCACTTCAGAGCTCTCAGGCCTACCTTTCCGGCATGAGCTTCCAGGGTAAACCGATCATCTTCGACCTCCGCGACAGCTGGGGGAACCCGATCCCGCAGAGCCGTCTCCACACCCCGCAGTTCCGCGAACGCTGCGAAACATGCGGAATGAGGCTGAACTGCAACGGCTGCAGCAACTGCGGGTCATGCGGGAAGTAAGGCAGACTTTAAAGTGAACTATAAAATTTGAGAAGAAGCAGGAACAACAGCCGACGCCGTTATTCCGAAGTCAGCCGATCCTAGAGCTGCGGACCTGCCGCGACAAGAGCCTTTCCGGCTTCGTTGCCTTCGTATTTTTTGAAGTTTTTGATGAAGCGTGCGGCAAGGTCTTTCGCCTTTGCATCCCACTCGGCGGGATCTGCGTAGGTGTCACGCGGGTCGAGGATCGCCGGATCTACGCAGGGAAGAGCCGTCGGTACTTCGAAGTTGAAATAGGGGACCTTCTTCGTGGGCGCCTTGAGGACATCACCGCTCAGTATCGCGTCGATAATTCCGCGGGTATCCTTGATGGAGATACGCTTTCCTGTGCCGTTCCAGCCTGTGTTTACGAGATAAGCCTTCGCGCCGCTGCGCTCCATTCTCTTGACAAGCTCTTCGCCGTATTTCGTCGGGTGGAGCTCCAAAAACGCCTGACCGAAACATGCCGAGAAGGTCGGAGTCGGTTCGACGATCCCCCTCTCCGTGCCTGCAAGCTTGGCCGTAAAGCCTGAGAGGAAGTAGTATTTTGTCTGCTCGGGGGTCAGGATCGAGACAGGCGGCAGAACGCCGAACGCGTCGGCACTCAGGAAGATCACGTTTTCAGCTGCCGGGCCTGCGGAGATCGGGCGGACCTTCTTGACGATCTTTTCGATGTGCTCGATCGGATAGGAGACACGCGTGTTTTCGGTAACGCTCTTGTCCGCGAAGTCGATTTTGCCCGACTTGTCGACAGTTACGTTCTCAAGAAGGGCGTCTCTTCTGATCGCGTTGTAGATATCAGGCTCGGACTCCTTG
>JAEEGL010361556.1_pt1 | contig 27230 bp, 19 predicted proteins | sample 9134231 | NCBI WGS metagenome assembly JAEEGL01 (sample SAMN16246548, study PRJNA631951) | gut metagenome | biome: gut microbiome; feature: rumen; material: fiber-attached | host: Bos | place: Iran: Karaj | collected 2018-10 | reverse complement strand
TTTATCGCGGGAACCCTGATCGGCGGCAGCCTGGCCTTCATCATGCTGACCCGTATGCAGAAAGCCGGTCTTGTCAGCAAGATCCAGTCCGCACTCGGTTCCAACGTTTATACCGGCGGCAATGAAGTCCTGAACGATGCTTTCGGCATCGGCGTGCTGGGCTTTATCGGATATCTGGCAGCCGTCGTCCTCGTGCACAATTTCGTTCCGGAGCCGCCGCCTTTCATCAACAGCATCAAATATATCGTCCTTGCTGCCTTTATCGCCGCGGGTGTGGTATACTGGAGTATGAATAAATCCAAAGCCTGAGTCCCTTCCGGAATATCCTATGAGTACTGCATTTGACAATATCATTTCCTGCGGCGCCGCGTTACGGAACGCCGATCCGCTGATCCACTGCATCACCAGCCCGATCGCCATCAATGACTGCGCGAACATCCTGCTGGCTCTTGGCGCCCGTCCGATCATGGCCGAGCACCCTTTGGAAGTGGCGGGGATCACGGCGATCTCGGCGGCTTTAAGTGTCAGCCTCGCAAATATCACCGATGCCAGGATCGAATCTGTCATGACCGCAGGCGCGAAAGCACATGAGGACGGAAAGCGGTCCTGCATCGACTGCGTCGGCGTCAACTGCAGTCCGCTCCGGATGGATCTGGCCCGGCGCTATATACAGAAATGCCGTCCGGCTGTCATCAAGGGCAATGCCTCTGAGATCCGGGCGATCGCCGGTGCCGCCTGCGGCGTTACCGGGATCGATACCGCCGTCTCGGACCGTGTGAGCCGGGATAATCCCGGATCCGTGGAAGCCATGGCGGGGATCCTCCTGGACTTTTCAAAACACAGCGGTGCCGTCGTACTTGCTTCCGGAGTGATCGATATGGTAAGTGACGGAGAGCATGTCTGGACCGTTGAAAACGGCACGCCCCGCATGGGTCTGGTCACCGGGACCGGCTGTATCCTGAGCTGTATGACGGCCGCGTACCTTTCGGTCGCCTCAGCGCCTTCAGACGCCGTCCTGTATGCTGTCGCGCTGCTCGGGATCGCCGGAGAGCTGGCGGAAGAAGCCTGCACCGGGCCGCAGGACGCTGCTGACGGACTGTCCGCATCCGCGCGGGAGCGCTTTGCCGGACTGGGAAGTTTCCATGTCGGCCTGATCGACGCGCTTTCCCTGACCGGCGCCGCGGAGTTTGCAAAACGGGCCAGGATCAGCCTTCTCTGAGTCCATTGATATGATGCACCGGCCTTTGTGCCGTCTGCAGCAAAACTGCAGGTCCCTTCCGGGGTGCCCTGCAGTTTTTTTGTCTGAAATGTATTAAAGAGACCGGATCTTATAATGTCATAAAGCCTGACATCATACATCCTCCCGCCGCGCCTGCTGCAAGGAGGTCCGGCATTTTTTCTGCCGTAATGCCGCCTATGCCGTACACAGGAACGGAGACGCTGCGGGCCACGTCCCGGAGATAGGAAAGTCCCCTTCCTTCCAGGCCCGGCTTGCAGGTCGTTTCGTATACATTGCCCGCAAACAGATACGATGCGCCGAATCGGACCGCATCGGCAGCATCCCCGACAGAATGTACCGATGTCCCGATCACCTCGAATTCCCGCAATGGATCCGACTTTGCCTCATAGAGCTCCTTCAGCAAATGCAGCGGAAGATGGATCTTCGGAACGCCAAGCTCCAACGCTGTTTCCCAGAAAGAATGCAGGATCAGGAGCTTTGGGTCCGGCAGGCATGCAAGGACCTGCCGTGACAATGCAAGGTAGCCGGCCGGATCCAGGTCTTTTTCCCTGAGGACGACCGCCTTCGGACCAAGCATGGCGATCTTCTTAAGCTGGCGCAGGAATGCGGCACCGGGATCCCCGGCATCATCGAAAACATGGCGGTCCGTAACCGCGATCATACGGCTGTAATCAGACATTTTGTTCACTCCCTGCATTTTATCATCTGCCGCACAGGACTTGTTTTTTCAGACAGTCTGTGCTATTTTCAGCTAAACATCAATTATATGTACTCCCGAAAGGAAGCATTTCCATGAATATGACCGACTACACGCTCTATCTCTGCACCGACCGCGACCTGATGAGCACACCAACGCTGGAAGAAGCTGTTGAAGCAGCGATCCGCGGCGGTGTGACGATCGTCCAGTTAAGGGAAAAGAACTGTTCATCCCGGGAATTCTATGATACTGCCGTCAGTATCAAGGCCATCTGCGACCGCCATCAGGTCCCGCTGATCATCAACGACCGTCTGGATATCGCGCTTGCGGTAGATGCTGCCGGGGTGCACGTAGGGCAGAGCGACCTGCCTGCTGACAAGGCGCGCGCCATCCTGGGACCCGACAGGATCATCGGGGTATCCACCGCCACACCGGAAGAGGCCCTGAAGGCCAAGGCAGACGGTGCCGATTATATCGGCGTCGGCGCCATGTTCGCAACGGGCACCAAGAAGCATACCCGTCCTGTCACCATGGAACGCCTTGCACAGATCCGCCGCAGCGTGGACCTCCCGATCGTTGTCATCGGAGGCGTCAATGAAACGAACTGCACACAGTTCAACGGCACCGGTGTGGACGGCCTCGCGGTCGTTTCCGCCATCATCGCGAAACCGGACATCGAAGCCGCCGCCCGGGAGCTCCGCAGCCTTTTCAGAAAATAAGGCCTCACGCTCCGCATCCGTCACCGGATGCTTCTGCCAGCTCCCTCATACGGGCACGCAGCGCCTGTTCGTCTGTCATGAGATCATAGACCGCATCTTCCGACAGTACACCGCGGGGCAGGTCCTTCGGGATCCGCCCCGCTTCGTCATCTTCAAAATCCCTGCGCCACGCGGGGCTCTGATAATACGCTTCCAGGGTCCGGATGTCTTCCTGCACCTCCATGAATCTGTCCAGTGCCTCCGAAAGAGCTTCTGCCGCTGCTGCAGCCCTGTTCAGTCTTTCCTCCATTTCCGAGATGCGTTCGACCTGTCCGGTCCTTTTCCTGTCTGTCATAACTTGCATAACCTGGCTCCTGTCCTCGATCCCGTCCTCTGCTCCTCTATCCTATTCTCCGGCAGGGAGTGCTGTCAGGATCATCCTGTCAATCATGATTATATCACGGATCTTTCCCCTTATTTGATAAAAATACGCGGATCACGCATGGACAGCCGCGTTCCGGCAACCTATAATGGAAGGTGTATGGAATACGATCATCAGAGGTAAACTGCTATGGATACAGCTGCTATCAACCGGGAACTGCTTGATTACGTGGACAGAAGTCCTGTCAGTTTCTTTGCCATCCGTAATATGGCGGACGAACTGGACCGGAGCGGCGCCGTCAGACTATATGAAGGCGAACGCTGGGAGCTTACGCCCGGTACAACTTATTACACGACAAGAAACGATTCCTCACTGATCTCTTTCCGGATCCCTGCCGTATGGACGTCCGGATTCCAGATCATCGCATCCCACTGTGATTCCCCCGCTTTCCGTATCAAGACCAACTCGGAGATCACGGTCGAGAACCGCCTGGTCAAGCTTAATGTTGAAAAATATGGCGGCATGATCTGCGAATCCTGGTTTGACCGTCCCCTCTCCGTAGCCGGCCGGGTCGTGGTACAGACACCGGAAGGAGTGGAGACCCGGCTAATCTGCATTGACCGGGATCTTCTGATCATTCCGCATCTTGCGATCCATATGAACCGCAATGTCAACGACGGCTACAAGATCAACCCGCAGAAGGACATGCTGCCGCTGTTCGCGGAAAAGACAGCCGGCCCGGAAGAAAGCGGCACAGGCGGGGGCTTCATAGGTCTGATCGCAGCGGAAGCCGGGGTGGCGCCGGAAGACATCCTTGACACCGAGCTCAACCTGTATAACCGCACGAAAGGGACCCTGTTCGGTCTCAACAACGAGTTTATTGCTGCCGGCAGGCTGGATGACCTGACCTGCGCCTTTGCATCGCTGAAAGCATTTCTTTCAGCGGGACCCGGACGCAGCATTGCTGTTCACTGTGTCTATGATAATGAAGAAGTCGGCAGCGGTTCCAGACAGGGAGCAGCCTCCACCTTTCTTTCGGACGTGCTGCACCGGATCAATACCGCCCGCGGCGGGAGTGAAGAGGACTATCACTGCCGGCTCATGAAGAGCTTCATGCTTAGTGCCGACAATGCGCACGGGGTCCATCCCAACCACACGGACAAGAGCGATCCGACAAACCGCCCCGCTTTAAACGGCGGGATCGTCATCAAATACAGCGCAAACCAGAAATACACGACGGACGCGGTTTCCGGCGCTCTGTTCCGAAAGATCTGCACTGCTGCCAAAGTGCCTGTACAGACCTTCCAAAACCGCTCCGACCAGATCGGAGGATCGACCCTCGGTAACATTTCCACGATCCAGGTGCCGCTGCTTACCGCGGACATCGGTCTGGCACAGCTTTCCATGCATTCTGCCTATGAGACCGCGGGCGCGCGTGATATGGAATATCTTGTCAGGGCATCAGGATGGTTTTATGCTTCCTCTGTCGAATCCAGGGGAGACGGCCGCTACAGCCTGCTGCTTCCGGACAGTACCAAAGAATAAACACCCATGATAAGGAGGACCAAACCATGAGAAAAAGACCCGGAAGGATACTGGCATTGGCCGCAGGCCTCGCGCTGGCATTCTCATTTTCCGCATCGGCGGCAAGTGTTCAGACAGATTGGAGTATTGCTATGACAGATGCAAAAGAATTGAAAACAGAGTGGAAACAGGACCAGAGCTTCACGCTGGCTGACCCGGCGCCCTGGACCCTGGAGGAGCTGAAAAAGGTCGTCGATGTACATGATCCCCGCAGCGTGGCCGCTTACTGGGTATGGTCTGTGGTACGCCTGACCGACGATTATGAGGACGGCATGGCCATGATGAAATACCTGTTCGCCGATCTCGAGCCCTATGACCGCGGATTTGTGGAAGGCGGCCTCTCGGGCAAAGCCGGCTGGGATACCTACTTCAACGAACGCCTGAAGAGCGCGGACTATCGCTGGCTTCCGCGGGCATACTTCAATGGCGCATCCGCCGGGAACGGTTTTTGTCCTTCCCGTCCCATGACGCTGGATCTTTACTACAACAAGACCAACACCGAGACGGTCAATGCCCAGTCGCTGGATGCCCTGGGACGGCTGAATATCGTTTACTGGGTCAGGAACAATGCAGGCGGCAGCCAGGCGAACATCACCCTGAGCCGTTTTGAAGGCAGTGACCGCTGGTACGTCACCAGCGGCGCCTCTTCCGCTGCGCTCTTCTACGACCAGCGCTCTGCGCTCACCCCTGAAGAGCTGGCTTTAGCCGGGTCGCTCAGCAATGACAGCACAACGATCCTGGAACATGCCGCGTACTACGGCAGCCTGCAGCCGAAATACTAAGGGCCCCCGCCCATAGAAAGACCCCGGAAGGAGAAAGACCTTCCGGGGTTTTTACATTCAGCTCATGCCTTATTCAGCGGTCTGCGCCTTATCCCTGATCAGGCTGTGCCACTCCTGCAGGGAATGGATCTGGCCGCTGCCGTGTGCCTGCAGCTCATGGATACCGTCCGCCGCGGCAAATGCAGCCGCAAGTGTTGTGATGTACGGGATCCTGCCTTTGATCGCTGCCTTGCGGATATAACTGTCATCATGGATGCTCTGTTTGCCGCTCGGAGAGTTGATGATCAGCTGGATCCTGCCATTGGTGATGTGGTCCGTGATGTTGGGACGGCCTTCGTACAGCTTATTGACCTTCTCCACCTCGACGCCCGCTTCGGAGATCAGGCGGCAGGTCTCGCCGGTCGCCATGATATGGAAGCCGTCTGCCGTAAAGCTCTTCGCAAGTTCCGCCGCGCCCGCCTTATCCTGCCTGTTGAGGGAGATCAGGACGGTGCCGGACATGGGAAGTTCCGCTTTGGCTGCCTCTTCCGCCTTTACAAATGCTTCTCCCGTAGTCCCGGCAATACCCAGGACCTCACCGGTGGAACGCATCTCCGGACCAAGGAGCGGGTCGACTTCCGGGAACATGTTGAACGGGAAGACGGCCTCCTTGACGCCGTAATACGGAATATCCCTTTCTTTCAGAGCCGGAACAGGCGAAGGACGCCCGGTCAGTTCCGAGGTGATGATATCCGTCGCGATCGGGACCATGCGGATCCCGCAGACCTTGGATACCAGCGGGACTGTTCGGGATGCGCGCGGGTTGGCTTCCAGCACGAAGACCACGCCGTCCTCGATGGCGTACTGCATGTTCATCAGTCCGACGACATGCATTTCTACCGCAATCTTTCTGGTATACTCGTAAATCGTCTTTAAATTCTCTTCTGATATGTTTTGAGACGGAATAATGCACGCACTGTCACCGGAATGGATGCCGGCACGCTCGATATGCTCCATCACCGCGGGTACGAAGGCATCATTTCCGTCGGAGATCGCATCTGCCTCGCACTCAAGGGCATTGTGCAGGAAACGGTCGATCAGGATCGGGCGGTCCGGCGTTACACCGACAGCGGCCCGCATATAGTCCGCCATGCTTTCGTCATCGCTGACCACTTCCATGCCGCGTCCGCCCAGCACATAGGACGGGCGCACCATGACCGGATATCCGATCGTGTTCGCAAGAGAGATGGCTTCTTCCACCGTCGTAGCCATGCCCGACTCCGGCATCGGAATACCGAGCTTATCCATGACCATACGGAACTGGTCGCGGTCTTCGGCAAGGTCGATCACTTCGGGCGTGGTGCCCAGGATGTTCACACCTTCCTTCTTCAGCTTGGCCGCCAGGTTCAGCGGAGTCTGTCCGCCGAACTGGGCGATCACACCGAGCGGCTTCTCCTTGCGGTAGATCGCAAGGACATCTTCCAGCGTCAGAGGCTCAAAGTACAGCTTGTCGGAGGTATCGTAGTCTGTCGAAACAGTTTCCGGGTTGCAGTTGACGATGATCGTTTCAAAACCGAGTTTCTTAAGGGACTGGGCTGCATGCACGCAGCAGTAGTCAAACTCAATGCCCTGGCCGATACGGTTCGGGCCTCCGCCAAGGATCATGATCTTGGGTCTGTCCTCATTGACGGGATCATTGTCCGGGGCGTTGTAGGTCGAATAGTAATAGCAGCTGCCTTCCGTACCGCTGACATGGACGCCGTCCCAGGCTTCCGTCACACCGAGAGACTCCCTGCGGGCACGGATAAAGTCCTGTTTGACGTGCAGTACCTGATGCAGGTACATATCGGAGAAACCGTCCTTCTTGGCCCGGATCAGCGCCTCGTCGAATGCGGCTCCATCCGCCGCGGAAGCGCCGGCAGGATCAAAGCCGTCAAAAGCTGCCACCAGTGCTTCTTCTTCCTCGACCAGCTCTCTCATCTGCTCCAGGAAGTAGTGCTTGACCTTGGTGATATTGAAGATCTCGTCCACAGTCGCACCCTTCCTGAGCGCCTCATAAATGATGAAATAGCGCTCTGAAGAAGCATTGATCAGAAGACGGAGCAGGTCTTCCTTATCCAGCTCATGGAAGTTTTTGACGTGTCCCAGACCGTAACGGTCCTTCTCCAGGGAGCGAATGGCTTTCTGGAATGCTTCCTTGAAGTTTTTGCCGATACTCATGACTTCGCCGACAGCGCGCATCTGCGTGCCGAGGATGTCATCCACGCCTTTAAACTTTTCGAACGCCCAGCGGGCGAACTTCACAACGATGAAATCACCGTTCGGGACATATTTATCCAGGGTGCCGAACTTGCTGTCCGGAAGCTCCGCCAGTGTCAGACCGGAAGCCAGCTTGGCCGATACGAGCGCGATCGGAAAACCGGTCGCCTTCGACGCGAGGGCGGAAGAACGGGAGGTGCGCGGATTGATCTCGATCACGATCACCCTGCCGCTGACCGGGTCATGGGCGAACTGCACATTGGTGCCGCCGATGACGCCGATGTGCTCGACGATGCGGTAAGCCTGTTCCTGCAGTTCCTTCTGCAGCTCTTCGGAGATCGTGAGCATCGGTGCCGTACAGAAGGAATCGCCCGTATGCACACCCACCGGATCCACGTTCTCGATAAAGCAGACCGTGATCATGTTGTTGTCCTTGTCCCGGACGACTTCCAGCTCAAGCTCCTCCCAGCCAAGGATAGACTCCTCTACCAGGACCTGCCCGATCAGGGACGCCTGCAGTCCGCGCGCGCAGACCACCTTGAGCTCGTCGCGGTTATGCACGAGGCCGCCGCCGGCACCGCCCATGGTATAGGCAGGACGAAGCACGACAGGATATCCGAGCCTGTCCGCGATCTCAAGGGCTTCCTCCACACTGTACGCGACCTGGCTGCGCGCCATCTCGATCCCCAGCATGTTCATCGTGTTCTTGAACTCGATCCGGTCCTCGCCGCGCTCGATCGCGTCGACCTGGACACCGATGACCTTCACATTATATTTATCCAGCACACCGGCCTTGTACAGCTCGGAACAGAGATTCAGCCCGGACTGGCCGCCCAGATTGGGCAGCAGGGCATCCGGACGTTCCTTTTCGATCACAGCCGTCACCCGCTCCACATTCAGGGGCTCGATATACGTACGGTCCGCCATCTCCGGATCTGTCATGATCGTGGCGGGATTGGAATTGACGAGTACGATCTCGTATCCCAGCGAACGCAGTGCCTTACATGCCTGTGTACCGGAATAGTCGAACTCGCAGGCCTGTCCGATGACGATCGGTCCGGAACCGATGATCATGACCTTATGGATATCCTGACGTTTTCCCATTATTATGCTCCTGTATATTTATTCATAAATTATAACAATAATGCCAAAGGCATTTTACTTCTTTTGTGCTGAATACGCAATAAAAAAGTTGCCTGCTCCAACGAAAAAGCAGCAGGCATTTTCAGCGCTGCTGCTTCTGATATCTTCAGTCATTCATCCGGCTTCTTTGCTGCCTGTCCCGGCTTCGTCACGGATATCCTCAATGATATAGATCGGCCGGTCCTGCATCTCCCGGAAAAGGATCGCGATATAGCCGCCCATGATGCCCAGCAGCATGAACAGTACCGCAAACATGAAGCACAGGGCGATCACGATCGTGGCATATCCGCTGGGCGCGCCTTCTCTCGTGATCAAGGTATAGACGATCAGCAGTACGCCCAGAAGCCCGGACAAAAACCCGGCATAGATCCCCAGCTTCAGCGGCATATTGGAAAAGCAGATGATCGAATCCATGGAAAGCTTCCAGAGCTTTTTGAAACTGTAATGGCTCTGCCCCGCCACACGGGCAGCCGCTTCATAAGACAGCGTCGTTTTCCTGAATCCGATGTTCTGCACGAATCCCCGGAGGAAACGTACCTTTTCCCTGTAATTATGCCGGAGTACCTCCGCCGCCGCCCTGTCCATCGCAAAAAAGTCGGACGCCGCCGGCTCCATCTTCACATCGGAGATCCGGTTGATCAGGCGATAGTACAGCCCGGATGTGATATTTTTGAGCGTACCGGCCGTTTCATTTCTGGTGCGGACCATATTGATGATATTATAGCCTTCGGCAAAACGATCCATGATCGCCGGGATCATGGCCGGCGGATGCTGCAGATCCGCATCCATAAAGATCAGCCAGTCTCCGCAGGCATAATCGAGCCCGGCGGTCATGGCCGCTTCATGGCCGAAATTACGGGAAAAACGGATGACCGAAACATGATCCGGATCCGCCTCACGAAGCTTATCCAGGATCTCCGCGCTGCGGTCGGTGCTGCCGTCGTTCACAAACAGCAGCTGGTATCCGCACGGTCCCTGTGTGTACGCTGCGGCTGTCTCTTTCAGTATTCTGTTGGTCGTCTCATAGAATCGTTCCAGAGCGTTTTCTTCGTTATAGACTGAAACGATCACGCTGATACATCTGCTCATGAGGTGCCTGATTTCTTAAATGGATAATACTGCAGGTGCCGCCTGTTCAGCTACGGTAGATCGGCCCCTGCGGCTTTCCGTCCTTATAGACTTCAATATCATCGGAGTGTGAAGGGACCCTTTCCTCTTCCGGAGGAAGCTGCATATAATCGCCGTAGATCACACGGAGGACCTTGTCGTATCCGGCCGGTGCCATCAGCATATGGCCTTCGAATTCCAGCTCCGTGGTATTCTCACTCCACTCCCGGTCAAGAGTATCCTGCAGGTAATCCGGCTGGTAATTGGAATAATACAGCCGTTTGGTCTTCTGTCCGTTATACTTGCGGGAAAGCTCATCCTGTGCCCTGAATATCTCCTTCAGGCTCTTCTTCCGTCCCATCTTTACGAGCGTTTCCACTTTTTTTCTGTCAGAAGAAGAATATTTGTCGTAATCTATCTGATACCGCTTCCCCATCGCGTAACCGTACAGCATTTTCTGCCGGATACGTGTAAGCTTGTCCCCGAAGGAACTGTCGGTAATGTTATCGAGAATGAAGATATCCACCCAGAGATGATTGAGCTTGCCTTCATAAAAATCCATCTCCGGCGTTTCTTCACGGCGGCGGGAATTAAGGTAGATGATGCGCGGCGTAAAGTCATAAAAAGCCTCGCCGTCCCGGTATTCATCCGGCATCACGAGCTCCATCGTATCGGGAAGGCCTTCGCCTTCGCCCCCGCCCCGTACGACCGCATAAAAGCGGTCGAAATCAGCCCGGGTCATGGCAATATCCGCATCGTCATCCCAGGGAATGAAGCCCTTGTGACGTACAGCCCCCAGCAGCGTTCCCGAATCCATCAGGTAGCTGATCCCGTTCGCGCGGCAGATCCGGTCGATCTCCAGCAGGATCTCCAGGCTTGCGTCCTGTGCTTCTTTCAGCCGAACTGTGTTGTAGACTTTGATTGCGCTCATCTCATACTCCTGTTAATACTCTATGCACCCGAAAACAGAACATTTATTGCTGCATCACTGCGTCGCGTACCGTCTTCGCCATGTAAGCCAGCCGGTCCTTCGTCATGCCGGGATATACGCCGATCCAGAAGGTGCGCTCGGTGATGATATCCGTATTGGTCAGATCCCCGGCAATGCGGTAAACGGTCTCATCACCGCGAACCTTGTCAAAGCAGGGCTGCTTTGTGAGATTTCCCGCAAAGAGCAGGCGGGTCTGAACGCCGTGATCCTCAATGTAACGCAGCGCCTTCGTCCGGTCCAGGCCTTCCGCAAGGGTCATGCAGAAACCAAACCAGCTCGGATCCGAGTGCGCCTGTGCTTCGGGCAGGATGATCCTGTCTGCCGTATCGGCAAGCACTTCCCGCAGAAATGCCCAGTTTTCCTTGCGCCGTTCCACGAATCCCGGGAATTTCTTCAGCTGGGCACAGCCGACAGCCGCCTGCATATCACTGATACCCAGGTTGTAGCCGAAGGTCGAATATACATATTTATGGTCGTAGCCTTTCGGAAGCTCTCCGTACTGTCCGTCATACCGGTGTCCGCAGCGGTTGTCCTGTCCGGACCGGCAGATGCAGTCCCTGCCCCAGTCGCGCATACTCAGCATGATCTTCTGCAGCAGGGGATCGGCGGTATAGGTGGCGCCGCCTTCTCCCATCGTCATATGGTGGGGAGGATAGAAAGAAGACGTGCCGATGTCTCCGGCGGATCCTGTCATGATCCATTTTCCGTCCAGCTCATACCGGCTGCCCAAAGCGTCACAGTTGTCTTCCACCAGCCACAGACCGTGCTCTTTGCAGAATGCGGTCACCGCCTGCAGATCGAAGGGATTGCCAAGGGTATGCGCAAGCATGACTGCCTTTGTTTTTTCGGAAAGGGCAGCTTCCAGACGGCTGACATCCACGTTGTAAGAGGGGATCTCCACATCCACGAAAACAGGCACGGCGCCATAATTCAGTGCCGGCGTCACCGTCGTCGGAAAGCCTGCGGCAACGGTAATGATCTCGTCGCCCCTTTGAACAGCGCGCTCTCCGAGCTGCGACGCAGTCAGGGCCATAAACGCCAGCAGGTTCGCGGATGATCCGGAATTCACCACATTGGCAAAGGGCAGGCCGATATACCTTGCCAGTCCCGCCTCGAATTCAGCGGTATAGCGGCCCATGGTCAGCCAGAATTCCAGTGCGCTGTCCACAAGGCTGACCATTTCTTCATGGTCATACACCCGTGCCGCATAAGGGATCCGATCGCCTTCCCGGTACGGCAGATCCCTGCCTCTGTTATGATAAAGATCACAGTATTCACTTACGAGACCGAGGATCTTCTGACGCGCCTCATTCTCGTCCATATTATCAAAAAAGCTCATGTTCTGCTCCTGTTATTGAGTGTACTCACGGATCTGCCGGAGCATTTCCTCATTGGCAGCCTCGTTGCTGCGGACCCAGGCTTTCGTCCAGTCCGCGACTGCACCGACCGCCCGATCGATGTTCCATACCGGCTCCCATCCGAAGACTGTACGGATCTTGTGATTGTCCAGCTTCAGGAGTCCGGCTTCATGCGGTCCGGAAGGGATCTCCGGAGACTCCCACCCGATCCCTTCACCGTACGCAGCTGTAAAGAGATCGCACAGCTGCCCGGTCGTGACACAGTCGTCATCGTCCGGTCCGACGTTGTACCATCCGGCTAATGACGGATCCTGTGCCTGCCGCATGGCAATGGTCAGATAGACGAAAAGCGGCTCGAAAACATGCTGATAAGGACGGATGCTGTGGGGATTTCTCACTACGATCCTGCGATGGCTGACCGCGGCGCGGACGCAGTCCGGTATGATCCTGTCCTGGCTGAAATCACCGCCGCCGATCACATTGCCGGCCCTCGCAGTGGATACCGCCACTCCGGCTGCTTTCAGGAAGGCATCCGCATAGCTGTGGGTCACGAGTTCCGAACATGATTTGGAATTGGCGTAAGGATCATACCCGTCTAGCTTATCGTCCTCGCGGTATTTATAATCCGGACGTTCCTCATTGAGATACACCTTGTCTGTCGTGACATTCAGGAAAGAGCCGCAGCACGGATGCCGGCGCACGCACTCCAGCACGTTCACCGTACCCATGACATTGATCTCATAGGTCTCCCTGGGAATGCGGTAACTTTCACGGACCAGCGGCTGCGCCGCCAGATGGAGCACGATATCCGGCTCAACGCGGTTATAGTAGGACTCCAGCTCATCCATATCGCGGATATCCGCAATATGGCTCTCCGTCATGCTTTCCGGCATGCGGGCACCGCCCGGGAGACGTACATGGAGCTCCGTCTCCGATCTTGAAGACATACCGCTGCCGTACAGGATATCAAACAGGCAGGGATCCGTGTTCGCCTTCAGGGCATATCCATAGACCTTCGCCCCCAAAAGAGACAGGATCACGGTCAGCCAGCTGCCCTTGAAGCCGGTATGTCCGGTCATCAATACCTTTTTTCCGCTGTAAAATGCCTTCAGTTCTTCAAAGTTCACCATATCCGATACCTCGTTCGCGGCAGGCGCCGTATTTCTCCCACCGGCAGATGTTTACCACCTCTTCCAGGGTGCTTTTCCGGAAGACCAGTATTCTTCCAGCTTCTGCTTCTCACGCTGGGTATCCATGCACTGCCAGAATCCGGGATGATAATAGCTCATCAGCTGACCTTCCGCACTCAGGCGGCTTAAAGGCCCCCGCTCCAGGATCGTCTCATCATTTTCCAGATAATCAAAGATCTCCTTGTTGAATACCATAAAACCGCCGTTGATCAGCGACGCGTCACGGTCCTCCTTTTCCCGGAAGGAAGTCACCTGACCGCCGTCACTCACCTCGAGCACGCCCTTCATTTCGGAAATATTGACGGTCGTAATGGTCGCGGTCTTTCCGTGAGCGCGGTGGAATTCCTCCAATGCTTTGAGGTCCACGGTGCAGAGCCCGTCGCCATAGGTCAGCATGAACGGCTCGTCGCCTACATACGGACGGATACGGCGGATACGCCCTCCGGTCATCGTATGCAGTCCGGTATCGATGACGCTGACCTTCCACTGCTCGGAATTGTTGTTGTGGATCGTGATCCCGTTGTTGGCCAGATCGAAGGTGACGTCGGAATTGTGCAGAAAATACTCGGCAAAATATTCCTTGATCACATACTGCTTATAACCGGCACAGATAATAAACTCGTCGAACCCGTAGGAGGCATAATACTTCATGATATGCCACAGGATCGGCTGGTCGCCGATCTCTATCATGGGCTTCGGCCTGAGATGGCTCTCTTCACTGATACGGGTCCCCAGCCCGCCTGCCAGAATCACTACCTTCATTTTCTGTTCCTCCGTAGCCTGTTTCCTAATTCTGTGCTTCCGGTTCCGCCTGCAGCACCGGCGTGCGGAATACATTCAGCCGGTTCTCCTTCAGGATCCCCAGCGCATCGTACAGTACCGCCGGGTCCTTGTGCCACTCCATGATCCCGAGAAGTTCTTCCTCCGGGTATGTTTCATACTGCAGTACAGCCGCCGCCATACGTTCGTAGTTCTGTTCGCGGTAGGGCGCTTTCCGGATCTCCTGATAGGTAGTATAGCAGTTTCCCGCGGCAATGAAAACCGAAACCGCCGCCGCTGCCGCCATGATACGGGTCCTGCGCCGCTGAGCCGCGCGTCTTTCCCCCCGTTTCCGGCTGCTTCCGTACAGCGCGAACACCAGCAGGATCCCCGTGATCCCGATCATAAACTGACCGCCGTAGCGGGAGCTCATCGCATAACTTTCGCTGAGAAAGATCCACCGGCCGGCTGTCACCAGCACATGGTTGATCATCCCGGAGATCAGCAGGATGAGCGGAAAGACCGTCCGGTCCATCAGATCACCGCTGAAATACAGGATCAATGCAAATAGATAAGCAGCCAGCACGATCAGCCCCGTCAGCAGGAGCGCCGCATCCGGAAGCGGGGCGCCTCCGGCGAAAGAAGCAGCCGTTTCCTGTCCGACCACCGTGCCGGCAAAGGTCTTGATAAAGAAGCGCGGCAAAAACCAGGGGCTGGATCTCATGACCTCCGCAAGACTCATATCCGTACTTCCCGCATGTTCCCATACGGCAAAATGGCGGCTCAGGAGGTACAGGGCAAGCGCCGCTGCTGTCATGACCATGATGCCGCGGAACATGCTCTTTTTGCTCCTGCTCTGCCAGCTGCCGTCACCGCCGGCAAGATAGCCCAGGAAGCTTACCAGGAGCATCGTCGCGGCATAGGAAGCGATGTATTCCCCTGCAAACAGCAGCCAGACAAACGGCATGAGGCACAGCATCAGTTCCTGCTTGGCATCCGATTCGCCCGTCCAGAGCAGGTCAAGGAGCATATAGTTTACATAAAACAATCCGAAGCTGAATACATGCGTCCAGGCTGTCCCGTTGAGCAGGATCTCCCATTTATTCAGAGAAAACAGTACGATGCCCACCGCAAGCTGCCAGCGGATCCCGATATTCTGGCGGTACATGTAAATGGCAAGGACCAGGGCGACGAGGCCCATTCCGGCAATGGTGAGCATCCTGTCAAACGTCACCGAGTACCCGAACCGCTGTACATTGATCAGCCTGGCCAGGAAAGCCGCAGGGATCCGCGTCAGTATATCCGGTACCAGAAACTTCGACGGGTCCGTCACATCAGGCAGGTAATCATGCACCAGGCGGATATAGTCGGAGTAGACGACATCGGCAGCAGCGGTCTTCACATACCACAGCCAGAACAGGATCCCGAGGAGCGGGATCAGGGCGTATTTGATTTTGTGAATGCGTTCTCGCTGCCTCATGGCATACACTCCCGTTTCCGGCACGCTGCCGGTCTCAATCCGGTATCACCGAATCCGTGATGTCCCGGTACGCATTTTCCTCCGGCACTTCCTCCAGCACCAGGACCCGTCCTTCCTTAAGATCCTCCGGAGGGATCGATGCGATGCTGTCCGCAAACAGCACCCTGGTCCCTTCCGCTTTCTTTTCCGGATCATAGGTCTTGAAAAAGGTACGGGCGTAGAAATCCGTCATTTCATAAGTGTTTTCCAGGATATAGATATCTTTCCCGAAGATCCCGTCCGTCCCGTATTTTTCCACTGTCTGCTCGGCAAGGGAATTCATGCGAAGCTGGTTGGGCCAGAAATACAGGCGGGAATAATACCCGCGGTAAAACAGGTTGCAGCGGACCGACAGTACCGCATAGACCAGGAACAGAGCCGTCACGAGAGATCTTCGTACCGTGAGCCCGCCGGTTCCGGAAAGCTCTCCGATCATGTACGCGGCAAACAGCAGTGCTGCCGTATAAGACACATAGATCCAGCGCATCTCCACACGGATCGTCACGGAGGAACAGCCGATGCAAAGGGCAATGAAACCGCCGAACAGCAGGCTTTCCGCCACATGTCTCCCGGCTTCTTCCCGGCGTTTTGCAGCAAGTTCCCGAATCACTTTCAGCGCAAAGGCGATGCAGACCAGGCCGATGGCCAGCACGCTGAACTTCGTCATCCTTTTGATCTCCGGCGGCGTCTGGTCCCAGGGAAGCCCGTTCAGGTGCTCGGGTCCGTCGTTGACTCCGAAAATATAGAGGACCTGGCTGATACAGTAACGCAGGCACTCCCCGATATGGAATGTCTCCGTAACTTCGGTACCCCCGGTACCCGCCGGAAGCGCCTTACCGATGGCAAAGCTCCTGATCAGCACGATCAGCGCCAGGGCAACGGCCGGCGCCGCCCAAAGGAGCGCCCTGTCACGTATACTGCGCATCCGCATTCCCTTCGGCTCCGTCAAAGCCCGGACGGTCAGCGCATAATAGAACAGCGGGAACAGGCTGATATAACGTTCGTGTGTGAACGCCAGCAGAAAGTAAAGCACCACCGCCGGCAGGAAACAGGTCCTGCCGGAACTGTCTTCCCGTCTGTGACGGCTGCGGCTCTCATGCCGGCTGAGGGGCCCCCCGGTAAAATCTGTATCCGCTCCGTCCTCCGGCTTGTCCCGCCCGGCACGGATGTATAAAAACAGCAGATAGAGGATCACGACCGCCATCAGCAGTGCCATCGTCTCCATCAGGCCGAGGGCCTGCCCGATCTGGTAATAGGCAAAACGCGACGCCAGATAACAGACAGCAGACGCTGCACCCGCATAACGGCAGCCGGACAGGCGTTTTGCCAGCAGAAAGACCAGCCATGCCACGAGGATATTACAGACGATATTGAAGGTCACAAAACGCGTGATATGTGTGCCGACGATCATCATCTGCAGGTAGGTCGCCAGCCAGTAGACCGGCCGGAACCTTGTTGATGTCCCGATCGGGAAGGCAAACTCCCAGATGCTCTGCTCGCCGTAGCAGGACCACATATACAGGTCGTCCATGTACAGGCCCTTGATGCGGATGTCCCGGTTCACCCAGAAGGCGAAGCCGGCAATAAGGAGCATCAGGAGGAGATCCGCTGCGATATTCAGTTTTCGGCTCTCAGGATCTTTTGACATGTCTTGCGGTCAGTTCTGTTCTATGTCGTCCGTTCCGGAACAGGACGCGGACGATCGCGGTCTGCACCATAAAGGATCTGCGCTCACTTCGTATCGTAGCCTCCGATGCTCTCATACCAGGCGCGCTGCTCTGCTGTCCTCTCCAGCTTTTCTTCGGACAGCGGGACCTCCCACGGCTCCGCCATCCGTTCCCTGTCGATCTTCGCGAAGATCTTTGAAGAGCTGTTTTCTGCCAGGACGACGCTTTCGAAATCTCCGTCCTCCAGCATATAGACAAAGAGCGTATCCGCTCTCTGCCGGCGCGGATCCTCCGGATCATGGAGGAATCGCAGGTCGGCATAGATATAGTCTGTCTTTGCAAAGGTGCAGTATTCCTTGAAGATGTTGAGCTTGGTATCGGTCAGGTATACGTTGCCGCCGCTGCCGTCGATATCTACCCAGCTCTCGACTCTTCCCTTCAGAAGATAACAGTCAGGCTCTTCGGCAAAGGCGATCACACGTGTATGTTTATCCCAATGCAGCGGATCTGTAATGCCGTACTCCGCTTCATGATTATAATAACCCCGGTTGACAGGGTCCACCGGCGTAAAACCCACCGGTCCGGCCCAGCCGCTGCAGGCCGTGAACCAGATCATCACTGCTGCCAGCAGGATCACTGCCCGGTTGCTGCGGGCACTGAAGATCACAGGGAGGTTTTTCCCGAGCGGGGACGTCTCATATGCAGCGCAGGTATAGAGGACCGTACTGCCCAGGATCACTGCCAGCGCATACAGGAGCATGTAGTAATTGCCGTCCAGCTGGTAAAGCAGGCCGACGGATACAAGGGACATGATCCCGGTCACCGCGGCAGCAGATGTGATCAGCTTCAGTCCTTCGACGGAAAACCGCCCGTCCCGGCCTTCGGGCAGGACGTAGTGCTGTGCAAGGCCGACCTCCCGCAGCCGGTTCAGTTCTTTCATATACCCGGGCGCGCGCCGGATCCCCGCACAGATTGTGACGAGCATCAGTGTAAAGACCAGGCCGCCCCATGCCATCTGCACATGCAGCATATCTTCGCCCACCGGACACAGCAGGAGACCTCCCAGCCGGGTCAGGACAAAGCGAATGCTCTGCGTCAGTGTCCGCGGCTCCATGCTGTTCACCGCCTGGATGCGGAAGGGATAGTGCAGTGACATGCCAAGCCTTTGGAAAAGGCCGGAAAAAACACTGGTAAACGGCATCCCGCTTATGATCCAGGTCCTTGCCGTCATGATCCCGGTAAACAAAACTGCCGGAAGCAGGACCCGGAGCCCGCGGACACCGATACCGAGATGTATGTTCCTCTTCTTCCCGTATAGGAGGATGCAGACCAGTGCAGCCACACCGATCAGGGAAGAAAACACCAGGGCCGTAGGCTTGAAGGCATAGCTCAGAACCAGCGCTGCCAGGCCGCAGCCGGTAAGTCTTCGCCTCTCTTCCTCTGCGCTCCCTTCTGAAAGGCACGCCGCGCCGTCTTGTGCATCCCGGCACAGCGGAGGCGAAAGGTTTACATAACGGATCGTGCAGAACAGAAATGCCAGCTGGCAGAGCAGGGTGATCAGGTCGCTTTTGGCGGTCACTGCCATATTCGTGATGCCGGGCACCAGGGACAGGCCGCTCGCCGCCAGGACTTCCGCATCGGCAGAGCCGGTCAGTTCCCGCGCGATGGCGCCGCCAAGGAGCAGGATCAGCAGCAGGATCCATATATTCACACAGAGCACATAACCCCAGGTATGCCCGAAATATAAGGGCCGGGTCAGCACCTCGAAACCCTTCGGATAGGTATAGACCAGGTTGACCAGTCCCGTATTTTCAAAAAAACCGCGCAGTCCGTGCCCGCCGGTCAGCAGAACGTCTGACCGGAGACCGTAGCGCAGGGAATCATAATCGACCGCAATGTTGATCCGGCACAGCTGGATCATGAGGATCACCACCATGACCACGGTATACGGAAGCCTCTGTCGTCCGGCATAAGGCCGGAGCCTTTCAAGGAGCGCCTTTCCCGGACGTACAAAGGCCCGGATATCCGCATCAAGCAGGACGCATATCACACCGGCAATGCAGTAAACATAGAGTCCGGAGAGCAGCACCGGAAGCAGTATGCGGTGCAGGTAGCAGAAAACAGCCGCAGCCGCAGACCAGACGGCCGCCAGTTTCTTCCGGTCTTTGAGCCGCAGGGCGGGAACGGAAAAGACCAGCAGCATCACGAGGATCTCGTACTGCATCCGGACATTCTCTTCTCTTGTCAGTATACCGATCAGTTCCCGCATGGGTCTTCCCTTTTACGGACAGGCAGCATTTACACCGGTCCGTCTGTTTTCTTCTCGGATGTATAGGCTCCGCAGGCACGCCTGTAAAAAAGCATAAGGATCCGGGGGAAAGGCTGCGGCCACATTTTTTCAAACATAAGCTGCTCCTCCTTTTCCCTCACGTGGTTCTCGATGTTCTTCAGGGTCTCTGCCCCGTCATGGACCCGGTAATCGAGGAGCTCCCTTTCCAGACATACAAAGCGGCCCGGCAGGCGGCTGATACGCAGCAGCGTATCCCAGTCGATCACGAAATGATAGTCATTTTGGAAAAGCGGCAGACCGGTCTTCTCGACAGCATAGGTACAGGTCGGACAGCCGATGGCGTTTCCGAACTGCAGCACGGCACGCTTGACAAAGGTCCTGTCTGCCAGTTCACGCATGCGCAGCGGCAGCCGCAGGAGCCGCTTCACACGTTCCGCACGGCCGGTGACCGGCTCTCCCCCGGCATTGATCGTCCGGTACCTGGTGCAGAACACGGAAAGATCCGGATACATATGCCAGGCAGCGCGCAGGGCTTTCCCGTAATCACGGTGATAAACATCATCCTGATGGGCGACTGTCACCAGCTCCGCGCCCGTTTCCCGCACCGCGGTCTCTACGGCGAAATTCCAGTCCGCATGAAGGGAACTGGCCCCGTCCCGGATATAGAGCGGGATCGCGTACCGCGCCGCCATTTCCCGGATCAGGTCATTGGGCGTGGAGGTACAGAGGATCACCGCGGAGCGGACCGACTGCTGCGTCAGGGACTCAATACAGGTCTCCAGATAGGGAGACGCGCCATATGCACTTATCGCATAGCAGTGTTTCATCTTAATTACTGAAATAGGTCTCCTCGAGCATCAGGCAAAGCGCGTGATAGACCGGAAGGTGCAGCTCCTGGATCTTGAAGGTCTCCTGTTCCGGAACGATAACGGCACAGTCCGCCAGTCCGCGGATGCGTCCCCCGTCCCGGCCGGTCAGGGCGATCACCTGCAGCTCCATGGCTTTTGCCACTGCCGCGGCGCGCAGCACGTTCCTGCTGTTTCCGGAGGTGGTGATCCCCAAAAATACATCTCCCTGCCTTCCGTACCCTACGATCTGCTGCGCAAAGGCATATTCCGCATCCACATCGTTTACGAACGCCGTACTCAGCGCGTTATGTCCCGTGAGCGCGATCGCCGGAAGTCCCTGCTGCAGCTTTGAAGCAAGCCTTTCATCGGGGTCGGGGTCTGCTGCGGCAATACGCGCAAGCAGGTCGGCCGGCAGAGGACGCTTTTTACAGAATCCCTTCATCAGCTCCCCGACGATATGTTCGCTGTCGGCACAGGACCCTCCGTTGCCGGCGATCAGAAGCTTTCCGCCACGGTCGTAGCAATTTTTCAGGATCTCATAGGCCTTCGCGATCTCTGCTTTCTGACCGGCGAGAGACGGATAACGTGTGACCAGTTCCTCCAGTATCGCCCTTACCTTTTCATTCATGATCTTCACCTGTTCTTTGATAATTCCGGGTTTGACGTCCTTATGTATACTTCCGCACTGTGACGAACAGCCTGCCTTTCCTGCTGCTGCCGTCAATGCCGCCATAAATAAACTTTCCGAAGCCGCGGACCGAGACCCGGTCGCCTTCCTTCATCTGCCGCCCGGCAGCACTGACTGTCAGGCCGTTCAGAAAGACCTGCTCTGCGTCCACAAGACCGGCAGCCTTCTGGCGGGACATCTTATAAAGCGCCGCGATCACGGCATCAACGCGTTCCGACGCCACATTCACACGGCATTCTTCCAGACGCGGCTTAAGGTCAAGTGCCGCAGCCTCAGTGATCTCACACCGTACGGAAGTATGCTTTACCCTCAGAAGGTTCTCCGCAATATATCCGGCGAGCTCCCGCGTACAGAAAATGATGCAGCTGCTCCCATCCAGGAGGATATCCCCGATGCAGTCCCGTTCGATACCGAGATTCATCAGGGCGCCCAGGTAATCCCTGTGCGTGAGCTCCCCGGCATATCTGTCACTGACGGCACATGCCCTGATCACCGCGATCTCCGCTGCCACAGCCTCTTCCCGCCCCATATAATCCGGCAGGAAAAAAGCCGCTGCGCGCTCCGCGTCCGGGAATCCCCCGTCCAGGAAATGTGTCTGTGTCATAAAACAGCCGCCGGCCTCCAGCAGGTGAAATGCCTGCTGTTCAGAGTAACTTAAAAAGCCGCTGCATTTCAGGATATTCCGTTCATATGCCAGCCGGTCCAGCTCCGCAAGCCTGGCCCTGACCAGCTCCTTCGCATCCAAAAGCCGTCCCTCAGTCCTTCTTTGTCTGCCAGTCCGCAGCGATCACGTTCCAGGCCGCATCCACACTGTAATGTGTCCGGATATAGTCCGAGCAGGCTGCGCTCAGCGCCGCGCAGCGCTCCGGCGAAGCATACAATGCGATGATCTCATCCGCAAAGCATTCCGCCACCTCCTGCTCCCGTTCGTAAAGCCGTCCGGGATCCCGGTCCGTGACCCTCATCACCGTTTCCGCTTCCGGAATGCCTTCGGCACCGACCGAAGTCGTTACGATCACACAGCCGTTATAGACTGCCTCCACGACCTTCCCCTTGACGCCGGCGCCGTAACGCAGCGGTACCACCACCAGACGGGACTCTTCATAAAGCTGCCGCAGGCGTTCGTCCGATACGAAACCCAATACCTCGATCCCGCTGCCCTCTGATGCCAGGGAAAGGATATCCTCTCCGGCACCCGAGCCTGCAACAAGGAAACGGCAGTCCGGAATAGCTGCATGAACCTTCGGCCAGATCCGCTCCGCGAACCATTTCACACCGTCGGCATTGGGCGGATGTTTGAAGCCTCCCACAAACAGGAGGTCATGCCGTTTTCCAAATCCTTCCGCCGAAAGCTGCCTGTCCGGAAAACTGTCCCAGACATAAGCTGTAATGGCCCGGGCAGGGATCTCCGGATGGAAATGATGGACCGCATCGATCTCGGTCTGTGAAGGATAGTAGACCATGTCTGCCTTTTGCATGACTGAGAACTCGACGCTCTTCCAGTAATCCGACTCCCTCTTTTTACGGATCTCGCCGCTGAGCTCGTACTCTCTGAGGAGCCGCAGATAATGAAGGTCATGTCCGTAGAAGATGCAGCGGATATCCGTGTTTTCCTTGAGGAAATCGATATATTTTACCGCAATGTGCGGCCGGTTCAGATAGCAGAAATCAATATTGGCACTGTTTTTCCGGAACCATTCGAAAATGTTGTTCTGGTATTCCGGCCCGTACAGGATCTCCACGCCCATTTGCTGGAGCGTACCCGCATACGGTTCTTCATGAAGGAAATTGTCTCCGACGAATTTGACGTTGAAGCCTTTCCTGAGGAACATGCGGATGTACTGATATGTCGTACGGGATCCCGCATCTCTGTCCCAGGTAGGTACATAGTGGTCCACGATCACGACACAGGGCTTGTTCTGTGAGCGGTCCCTCGCACAGAAGGGATCGGGATCGCCGGTGTTGACCGACTGTTTCTTCAGTTCCTCCGCCCACTTTTCACGGAAGGTCTGCTGGTTGACGACCTGATAGCGTTTCAGTCCGGTACCGGTCACATCTGTACCGTTGGAGATGCCCTCAAAATGTGTCACGACGGAAGCCGGCTGATATACCACACGCCTGCCGTGCCTGCGCACTTCAAACGCCAGATCCGAATCCTCGCAGTATGCGGGCGCATAACGTTCGTCAAATCCCCCGATCTCCTCCCACAGTTCCCTGGAGAGCATGATCGCCGCGCCGGAAATATAATCCACATCCTTGACGTAGTTGTATTCGGGCTTGTCGGGATCATCCAGGCGTCCGTAATTCCAGCCGGAGGCATCGGACCATATGATCCCGCCCGCCTCCTGCAGGCGGCCGTCCGGATAGACCAGTTTGGAACCGGTCATTCCGATGGAAGGATCGGAAGCCATAAGGTCCGTGAGGCTTTTCAGCCATCCCGGATGTACCTTTGTGTCATTATTCAGGAAGAAAAGATATCTGCCTCTTGCTTTTGCCGCTGCCTGGTTGCAGTTCTTCAGAAAGCCCATATTCGAGCTGTTCCGGCTGATCACCATGCCGTGGATATAGCGCGAGATCTCCGCAGTGGTATCGGTGGAAACGTCGTCTGCCAGGATCACCTCGTAAGGAGTCTCGCCAAAGTCCGTGTTCTGAAGGATCGAACGTACACAGGCATAGGTATAGGCTACCTGGTTGTAGGCAGGGATAATGACAGAGACGAGCGGGTCCGAAGCTTCCGGAAGCGTCAGGATACCGCCTTCCGCAAACTCACCGCCGACATTGAAATCGCCCGCGATATAGTTTCTGCCTTCTTTGGTCAGATACAGCCGGCACTGCCGGAACGGGTGCAGCACTGTGTTCTTCGTGAGCCTGATGAGCTTGCGCTTTCGTGATTCCGCCGGCGCCCAGCGGTCAAGCGCGCCGACGCAGTGGTGTACGATACGGCTGACGATGCCCTGGTGCTTCCGGAGATAGTCTGCCTCCGCGGAAAGCTGCGCGATCTCAGCTTCCCGGGCAGCATTGATCTTTTCAATGTTGCGGATATGGTTCTGGCTCAGGCGCTCTACTTCGCGTTCCTTGCGGAGCGCTGCCTTATGCTCTTCTATCTCATCCTGCAGACGGAGATTCCACTGCGTGAATTCCTCCAGCCGTGCTTCCTGTGCACGGACATCTGCCGGTGTTTTATGCGGCTTGCGGAAGCGGTCCGCGAGATCCGCTTCGCTGCCCCGGACCTCAGCCTGAAACGCGGCTTCTTTTGCTTCCAGGGCATCTGTTTCCTCCGGCTGGATGCCGAACTCCGACAGGAATGCCTGCCGGTCCGCATAGGCATACAGCTGCTGCCGGTACGCGTCATACCAGTAGCTTAAGATCCGCCACAGGACAAAACGCCGTTCATACGGCTCGGGAGACACCCATTCATAATCCAGCAGCACATACTGCAGGCCGTCTTTCGTTTCCTGCACCATGATGTTTTCAAACAGCGCGTCAAGATCGTGACAGGACTGTCCGCTGTCGCCAAGCAGCAGGTCCAGTATCTCCCGGATCTCCTCCGCGGGTGCCTTTCCTTCTGTAATATGTCCCGCAAGCACATGTCCGAGATCTTTGCCCCTGACAAACGGAAACTCCGCGTATGCGCGCCCGTCGGGAGTATACCCGCAGGAAGGCGGAAGGATCCGGATCCTCTTGTCCATCGTCCTTTCCAGCAGGGCATAGCGCTCCCGAAAACCCTCCACATGGCCATTGGCTGCCCTTGTCAGGGCGGTCTTCCTCACTGATTTTTCTCCCGCCGCGCTGACGAAGATCTCCGTCTTCAGCTGCAGGGAAGCAGCCCGCCGGCGGTTGTAGCGGCTATACAGCGGCATCCTGTCTTTCTCCGGAGCCGGAAACTCTTTGGCGCCATGATCCGCGGAGATCTCCCCGTCCTCCCGCTTTCCGCTGAAGACCAGCAGATAGGAAGGCGCGAACCGCGGGAAAACGCCCGCCTGGCTCAGGGCCCCGTAGAGAGCTTCTTCATTGCAGAGCGTGCAGCGCTCCGTGAGAAAGCTTTCGGAGACGCCTTTGAAGTCTCCCGCTGCCGGGAGCCGGTCTTCCGAATAAATATTGACGGCAAAGGCGGCATCCGGCAAAGGGAAAAGGAGCTGTGATGAACGGAACGGAAGTTCCTCCCGCAGGCTCACTGCCGTCGTTTCATCCATATACAGGGTGTCCGGGTCCGGAAGTTCACCCGCAGCCAGCTTCAGCGCGCCGGCATTGTCAGCGATCAGGATCAGCGCTCCGCCGGGTCTGAGGAAAGATACGGCCCTTTTGGCCAGTGCCGCCGCGTCCTCACCCTCCGATCCATACCGGCGTACATAACTGTTATCTGCCGACAGCATAAGAACTGCCGCATCATATGCCGCGCTGTCGGCTTCCGTTCGCAGACCGAGCTTTGGGGATGAGGCACCGGCATACTCGGGATAACGTGCCCGCACCAGCGCGAGCTCTTCCTCAGCCGGGTCCAGGATATCCCAGCGGGCCACCCTGCCGCAGAGAGGGACAAGCGCACCGCAGCAGGCACCGAGCTGAAGGACCCTCATATCATCCTTCCAGGGGAAGGACTCTGCCGCGTTGATCCTGTCCGGACTCAGGGCATAGTAGACCAGGCTGTCGTCTGTTCCGCTCAGGATCTTCGTGTCGGCAGCTTCCCTGTCGGGCAGTGATTCATATTTTTCGATCAGATCATAGGTGAAATCGTTCATGCTTCCTGCGGATTCCGGCGGACTCTGACCTGGGAATTCATGTCATATACGCCCACCGTATTTTTATTGGAGATCACGGTCAGGTTCAGGAGGTCATACAGCCGGTGATAGACCACATGCTCACCCTGCTCGAATCCCGTGCAGCTCATGCTCAGCAGGTATTCCCCGCCCTGGAGATCCATGTTCTGGGTAAATACCGCTTCATACTCGTCGCCGGCCTCCACGCTGCCGACATCCGCGCCTTCGAACATGGTATTCGTCCCGGTCAGGTCCGTACCCTTTTTGTCCCGGATCGTATAGGTAAAGATCGGCGCGTCGATATGCTCATGGAAACGGATCCTTTCCCGGATGGTAAAGCGTTCGCCCTTCAGGATCAGGTTGGTCAGGCGGCCATCCTTGTCAAGAATGCCGAAATCATAGATCTCTGCTTTGCCGTTGCCGTATTCATTCACATTGGGATTGATGGTCATCGAAGCGCGCATGCTCCCTGCCGGAGCGCCTGCAGTCCCCGCAATGGCCGAAGGCAGGACAGAATGCCGCGCATCTCCTGCCGCCTGGCTGTCAGGACGGTTTGCCGCCTCCCGTTCGGTGATCATTTCCTCGAGCTGGTCATACTGGCCGGCCAGGATCTTCTTGTACAGATCCACCATCTCTCCGGGACGGCCTTCGGCGACTTTTTCCCCGTCATTCAGGAGAATACACTTGTCACAGTACTTCAGCACCGAGCTCATGTCATGGGTGACCATCAGGATCGTGGTCCCCTTTTTCCTGAGCTCATCCATCCGGTGATAACACTTGGCCTGAAAGAAAATATCGCCTACGGACAGGGCTTCATCCACGATCAGGATCTCGGGATCGACGTTGATGGCAAGCGCGAACGCCAGACGTACGAACATACCCGAGGAATAGGACTTGACCGGCTGGTATACGAACTCCCCGATATCGGCAAATTCCAGGATCTCCGGGATCTTCTGCTCCATCTCCGCCCTGGTAAAGCCCATCATGGTGCCGTTCATATAAATATTCTCGATGCCGGTGTACTCCATGTTGAATCCGGCGCCCAGCTCCAGCAGGGCAGAGATCTTGCCCTCGACCCGCACCTCTCCGCCGCTTGGCGTCAGCACCCCGGTGATGATCTTGAGCATGGTCGATTTACCGGAACCGTTCGTTCCGATAATGCCGACAGACTGTCCTTTTTCCACGTCAAACGAAACGTCCCGCAGCGCATAGAAATCCTTGTGATAGTTCTTTTTGGTCAGACTCAGGGACTCCTTCAGACGGTCGGCAGGCCGGTCGTACAGGCGATAGATTTT
>JAEEGL016483559.1_pt1 | contig 27231 bp, 17 predicted proteins | sample 9134231 | NCBI WGS metagenome assembly JAEEGL01 (sample SAMN16246548, study PRJNA631951) | gut metagenome | biome: gut microbiome; feature: rumen; material: fiber-attached | host: Bos | place: Iran: Karaj | collected 2018-10 | reverse complement strand
TTGTTTTTTTGAAAAAGAAAAAAATTCAACAAAATAACATTGACTTTAACATTTTTTTTAACTAAGATAGTTGGCACATGAAAAGAGAAAATATGTTATGAATAAAAATTGGTAATATTTACCATATTTAATATAGAAGGTTTAGTTAGGAGGTATTTTGGTGAAAAGAAGAATAATTTTTTGTGCGATAATTATTTCATTATTTGTTTGTTCGTTTTTTGCTATTTCATACCTACCTTATTTAAAAACAAAAACAACTTTAAATAAAACAATTGCAAAAATTGAAAATGAAAAAAAAGATGGACTTGCATTAGTAAGTGAGATTAAAAAAACTTATAAAAATAATGAGATAGTTGGAATACTTGAAATTCTAAATGAAGATTATAAAGCAGTGATTACTCAAAGTAGTGATAACAAAAAATATTTAAATCATGATGAGTATGGAAACAGAAATAGAATTGGTAATCCATTTTTAGATTACAGAGTGAATATAAATGATAGTAATAAGATTTTAATTTATGGTCATAATTCAAGATACGTTGATATGCCGTTTAAAGTTTTAGAAAACTATTATGACTATGATTATTTTAAAAATCATAAATACATTTTAATAAAAACGGAAGAAAAAACATTTAAGTATGAAATCTTCTCAGTCTATGTTGAAACATCTGATTGGGATTATATGAAAATAGATTTTAAAAATGAAGATGAATGGCAGAGCCATTTAAATAAATTAAAAAATAACTCGATATATGATACGGAAGTAAATGTCTCGGGTGAAGATAAAATATTAGTGCTGCAGACATGTAGTACAAAAAAGGAATACAGAAATCTAGCAAGGAAATTTTTGCTAGTAATATCTAGGAGGGTAGATTAATGAAAAAGTATTTAGCTTATACATTATTAATAATAGCATTATTCTTTACATTCGTTCCAAGAATTAATGCAGAAGATACTTTAGATAATAATGAAGTAGTAGAAACTATTAATAATGAAGAAGGAAACGAAAATCTAATAGAAGGAGATACACAAGAAGGTAATGATCTTACAGATCCTATTATTAATAATGATGAAGTAGTTAATAATGATAGTAGTGATGATAACAATGATGTTATCTTAACAAATGATAATGATACTACTATAAATAATGATGCTACTACAAATAATGATGTTATTAATAATAATGATAATGAAGATGATGTAGTAACACCTACTAATGAAGTTGGAATTCAAAATACTGAAACTGTTACTTATGGTAGTAGTGGCAGTGAAGAACCAACTAGAGGCACTTCTGATGGAGATGATAATTATAATATTAGATTCTTCACTAGTGCTACAGCTGATCCTAAATCATATTTTGTAGGAAGTGGAACTGATGTATTATTATCAACATTAATTACTAAATTAGAATTAGGTATTAATATAAATAATGTTACAAGTGTAACATCTAATGATGAAACATTAATTGAAATAACAAATAGTAATAATGATTATAATATTAGTGTTAAAGATAAATTTGCATCATCAGATACTGTTAAGACAATTACTATTAACTTGAGTAGTGGTGATCCAATAACCATCAATGTTAAAACACCAATTGTTCCAGAACATGAAAAAGATAAAATAGATAATGGTGATGGAACATATAACTTATTCTTATCAGTAACAGGTGATGCAGATAAAGAAGTCACCGGTGCTAACATAGTAGTAGTATTTGATACATCGGGTAGTATGAGAGATAATACTTATACAACTACTACAGGTAATAGTGGAACTCAATATGGATATGTTGATGATTCATTTGTATCAATTTATAGAGGTTATGATGGCAACTGGTATGTAACAGGAAGTAATGAAAGATATAATGGTGTTAGATATGTAGAATCCTCTACAACAAGATTGCAAGCTGCTAAAAACGCAGTTAACAATCTAGCTAGTGGATTACTAGGAATTAACACAAATGAAAATCCAGACTTAGTATATATGGCACTTGTAGATTTTGCTAACTATGCTGTAATAGCTAGATCAGCAACAACAAGTTATGCAGAATTTACAGCAGCTGTTAATGCTTTAAGTGCTGAAGGTTCAAGAGGAACTAACTGGGAGGATGCATTATATTTTGCTAACTTAGTAACATTCCCTAAAGATTATAAAATATACGTTATATTCGTATCAGACGGTGAACCAACTTATCGTAATACAAGAGAACAAAATGGTAATGGTGAAAATGGTTCACATACATATAATGGACATACAGTGTATGGTTCAGGTAATTCAGACAACAATGGATTAAACTATAAATATGCATTACAAAATGCAAAAGCAATTGTTGATGCAGGAAAAGAATTTTATACAATAGGTGTATTTACAAATGTTAATAAAATGAGAACAATTACTACTGAAGCAGGAGCATCTATTAACAATTATTATACAGCTATGGCATCTGATGAATTAGAAGCAGCTTTAGATGAAATAATGGGTAAGATTAAAAATGCGGGTATTGGTGCAGTAACTGTTAGTGATGGTACTACAAGTAATGTTACAACAACAACAAATGAAATTGCAGAACTACTTGATGTTGATGAAACATCTTATAAGTATTATTTAGAATTTGATGTAGAACCAGCAGAACAAAATTCTAATGGTTATACTCATAAATTTGATAAATATAACTTAACTATTGAAACTGTATCTGGTAACAATGTTAATGTTACAATTAGTTTCTATGTTGAAAATGATTTACAAACTGCTACCTATACAGGTACATTAGATGGAAATCATTTAGTAATAAATTGGGACAAAGCTACTAGTTTTGTTGATGCTAATCCTACAGCAACTGATAGCCCAGTGAGTGCTCATTTAGTTAATGGTGCTGTAGAATGGAATTTAACAACATTAAAAACATTATTAAATGATGTTACTTATAAAGTTGAGTTTACTGTATGGCCAAGCCAATATACATTAGACTTAATTGCAGATTTAAAAAATGGAGATCAAGATTATGAAACTCTTGATGCTAATATAAAGAAATACTTAATTAGAAGTGGTAGTGAAGGAAATTATTCTTATACATTACTTACTAATACAACTGCTACAATAACATTTACAGATAGCCGTACAGATGATGGTGAAATGTCTAGTACATATGATAATCCAGATCCAGTAGCAACAGCTACATCTGATTTAGTTACTGTAGCAAAAGAATGGGAAAATGGAATTGATGATCGTGAACCAGAACCAATTGAGTTATTTGTTACTCGTGATGGAGAAATAGCTAGTACTATTACTTTACCAACAAGTTCTGATGCATGGAGTGATACTAGATTTATATCTGTAGGTATTATGACTAGAGATGGTAATCATATTGATATGAAAACTACTGGTCATGATTATACAATTATTGAATCTGAAAATATGTCATATTATTGGGAAATCGATGTACCAACAGTACACCCAATGATGATTAACAATGTGTTATATAATTTATATTTACTAGATGATAGTGAAGTGCCTCAAGCAGTAAAAGATATGCTTAGTGATTATGCTGATGAGGATGGCTTCTACTGTGAATATGATTCAAAAGAATATTATTATATAAAGGATTATGGTTATTATATAGTTAGTGGTGATACTGGTGTATTATTAACTGCAATTAATAATCGTCGTTCTGTATTAGATATCCAAAAAGAACTAACTGGTTCTGATGCTAATATGGATGAACTATTTGATTTTGAAGTAACTCTAGTTACACCAGATGGAGATGATGTATGGTTCTCAATAGCAATTGGAGATGAACCTATATCTGTGTTCTATCATGATCCTATAACAGATACTGATGTTGAATTAGTAGAGGGCGGAGTTACTAATGCTAATAGTACACAAACAAATTTAGTAAAAGCACAAATTCGTACATCTAAGACAAGTGATTCTAAATTTGTTGTAATTTCTGAAACAGGAACTACATTAGTATATTCATATGATGGAGGAGATCCTACTACTGTTGATTTAATTAGTAAAACTACTGAAGTAATTGATGGTGTAGAAGTAACAACATATACATACTATACAAGATATTATTCTGCTCCAAGTGGAACAGCAATTAAAATAAAATTAAAAGATGGTTGGAATTTAAGATTTATTAACCTTCTTACTGGAACTACTTATGAAATAAAAGAAGATGAATCTACACTAGATGAAGGTTATATCTATGTAAGTAGTAATGGAGAAAGAGTTTATTCTGAAAAGAATGACAATAATGAAGTAGAAGAAAAAACTGAAACTATAGAAAATGAATCTTCTACAAAAGCCACATTTAAAGGTACAATAGGAGAAGCAAATTCAGACTATATTATTACATATAATAATGAATATGTTATTACTCATGTAGATGGTACTAAAGTATGGAGTGATAGTAGTAATGCCTATAATAATAGACCAGATTCTATTACGCTATTACTTGAAGGAAAAGACGCTGAAGGTAATGTATTAGTTACTAGAGAGTTAACAGTTAATAAAGTAAGTGATGATGAATGGAGTTATTCATTTACAAACTTACCTGTTTATGTTAACAATAAATTAATTATATATACAGTTAAAGAAATATCTGTAACAGGATATACAACTTCTCAAAGTGAAGATACTTATACAATTACAAATACACTTAATACAACATCTATAAGTGGTAATAAATCATGGGAAGATAACAATAATGAATATAGTAATAGACCAGATTCAATTACAGTAGTAGTTGAAGGAAAAGATAGTGAAGGTAATGTTCTATTTACTAAAGATATTACAGTAACTGGAACAGGTAATTCATGGGCATATTCATTAACAGATCTTCCAGTATACATTAATAAGTTAGTAATAACTTACTCAGTTAAAGAACTAAGTGTTGCTGGATATACAACTGAACAAGATGGAACAGCATTTACTAATACTACTGAAGTTACAAGTATTAGTGGTACAAAGAGTTGGGCTGATAATAGTAACCAATATAACAATAGGCCACAAAATATTACAGTAGTAGTAGAAGGAAAAGATGCTGAAGGTAATGTATTAATAACTAAAAATATTACTGTAAGTGGAACTGGTGATGAATGGTCATATTCATTAGATAACCTTCCTACTTATATAAATAAAAAAGCTATTACATATACAGTTAAAGAAGTATCTGTAACAGGATATACAACAACACAAAGTGAAGATACTTATACAATTACAGATACACTTGATACAACATCTATAAGTGGAACAAAAACATGGGTTGATAATGACAACTTATACAATAATAGACCACAATCTATTACAGTAGTAGTAGAAGGTAAAGATAGTGAAGGAAATGTATTATTTACAAAAGATGTAACAGTAACTGGAACAGGTAATGAATGGAGTTATTCTCTAGCAGACTTACCAACATATATAAATACATTAGCTGTAACATATTCAGTTAAAGAATTAAGTGTTACTGGATATACAACTGAACAAAATGGAACAGCATTCACTAACACACTTGATACTACTGAAATAAGTGGAACAAAAACATGGGTTGATAATGACAACTTATACAATAATAGACCACAAAATATTACAGTAGTAGTAGAAGGTAAAGATGCTGAAGGTAATGTTCTATATACTAAGGATGTAACAGTAACAGGTACAGGTAATGAATGGAGTTATTCTCTAGCAGACTTACCAACATACATTAATACATTAGCAGTAACATATTCAGTTAAAGAATTAAGTGTTACTGGATACACAACTGAACAAAATGGAACAGCATTTACTAACACACTTGATACTACTGAAATAAGTGGAACAAAAACATGGGCTGATAATAGTAACCAATATAACAATAGACCACAAAATATTACAGTAGTAGTAGAAGGAAAAGATAGTGAAGGAAATGTATTATTTACAAAAGATGTAACAGTAACTGGAACAGCTAATGAATGGAGTTATTCTCTAGCAGATTTACCAACATACATTAATACATTAGCGGTAACATATTCAGTAAAAGAATTAAGTGTTACTGGTTATACAACAACACAAGAAGGAACAGCATTTACAAATACACTTGATACAACAAGTATCAATATAACTAAGAATTGGGTTGATAATAGTAATGAAAATAATAATAGACCACAATCTATTACTATAGTTATAACTGGTAAAGATAATGATGGTAATGCATTATTTACAAAAACTGAAACTATTAACACACAAAATGGTGATACATGGACTTATGAAGTTAATAACTTACCAATTTATATTAATAACAAAACAGTAACTTATACTGTTCAAGAAAATCAAGTTAGTGGTTATTCAACTCAATATAGTGAAGATACATATACAATTACAAATACAGAGGGTAAAACTAGTGTAAATGGTACTAAAACATGGATTGATAGTAATGATCTTTATGAAAATAGACCAGACTCAATTACTATTGTAGTAACTGGTACAACTGCTTCTGGTTATAGTAAAGAATATACTCAAACTATAACTGGAGAAGGAAATACATGGTCATATTCATTTACTGATTTACCTATCTCAAATAATAATGAAACTATTACTTATACAGTTAGTGAAGTATCAGTAGATGGTTATGTTACAACTAAAGAAGATAATAATATTACTAACACATTAGAAGTAATAGAAAGTGTAAGTGGAAGTAAAATATGGAGTGATAATAGTAATGAATATAACAATAGACCTAGTACAATTACTATTATATTAGAAGGAAAAGACTCTGAAGGTAATGTTTTAATAACAAAAGAAGCAACTATTAGTGGAAGAGAAGATTCTTGGTCATATGAATTTACTAATTTACCAACTTACGTTAAAAAGACAAAAGTAACTTATACAGTTAAAGAAATATCTGTAACAGGATATACTACAAGTTATAGTGATGATACATATACAATCACAAATACTCTTGATACTACAGAAATAAGTGGTACAAAAACATGGGTTGATAATGACAACTTATACAATAATAGACCACAAAACATTACAGTAGTAGTAGAAGGAAAAGATGCTGAAGGTAATGTTCTATATACTAAGGATGTAACAGTAACAGGAACAGGTAATGAATGGTCATATTCATTAGCAGATCTTCCAACATACATTAATACATTAGCAGTAACATACTCAGTTAAAGAATTAAGCGTTACTGGATATACAACTGAACAAAATGGAACAGCATTTACAAATACACTAGATACTACATCTATAAGTGGAACTAAAACTTGGGCTGATGAAAGCAACAAGTATAACAATAGACCACAAAATATCACGGTTGTAGTTGAAGGAAAAGATGCAGATGGTAATGTATTATATACAAAAGATGTTACTGTAACAGGAACTGGTGATGAATGGAGTTATTCATTAGCAGAATTACCAACACATATTAATACATTAGCAATTACATATTCAGTTAAAGAATTAAGTGTAACTGGATATACAACTGAACAAAACGGAAACTCATTTACTAACACACTAGATACTACATCTATAAGTGGAACTAAATCATGGGTAGACTTTAGTAACAAGTACAATAATAGACCACAATCTATTACAGTAGTAGTAGAAGGAAAAGATGCTGAAGGTAATGTTCTATATACTAAGGATGTAACAGTAACAGGAACTGGAGATGAATGGAGTTATTCTCTAGCAGATCTTCCAACATACATTAATACATTAGCAGTAACATACTCAGTTAAAGAATTAAGTGTTACTGGTTATACAACTAAACAAGAAGGAACATCATTTACAAATACACTTAATACAACAAGTGTTAATGGTACAAAGAGTTGGAATGAACAAGGTATTAATGATAATAACTTACCAGAATCAATTACTATTGTGTTATTAGTAAATGGTGAAGAATTTACAAGTAAAGAAGTTACAGCTAAGAATGATTGGTCATATGAATTTACTGAATTACCAGAATATATTGATGGTGAAAAAGTAACATATACAATTGATGAAGTTAGCGTTCCAGGATACACTACTTCAGTAAATGAATACGATGTAGTTAATACAAGAAATACTACAGAAGTAAGTGGAAGTAAAACTTGGTCAGATAATGATAATCAAGATGGTATTAGACCTGAAAGTATTACAGTAGTGTTACTTGCTAACGGACAAGAGTATGCTAGAGTTACAGTAACTGAAAAAGATAATTGGTCATATAAGTTTACTAACTTACCAGAATATATTGATGGTGAAAAAGTAACATATACAATTGATGAAGTTACTGTAGATGGCTATACTAAGACTGTTAAAGATTATAACTTAACTAATACTCATGAAACTGAAAAGATTAGTATTAATATTACTAAGGTTTGGGATGATGAGGATGATGTTGATGAAGTTCGTCCAGATTCAATTGAAATAGTTTTACTAGCAAATGGTAAAGAAGTTAAAACTGTTAAATTAACTAAAGATAGTGGATGGAAATATACATTTACTGATTTAGATAAGAATGAAAGTGGAAAAGAAATTGAGTATACAGTTAAAGAAGTGACTGTAGAAGAATATGAATCAAGCATAACAGGAAATATGAAAGATGGATTTACAATTAAGAATTTCCATGAACCATATGGTACTGGTGGCGATGAAGAATTAGTTCCTCCACAAACTGGATTAGAATTATCTGATATGATCACATTAATAAGTGAAAATATAGTTGTTCTTTTAGTAGTAGTATTTATGATTAGTAAATATGCTTTAAAGGGAAAAAAAGAATTACTATAATAATTTAAAAATCAAATAGGAAACTATTTGATTTTTTTATTGCATAAATAATGTAAATATAAAAATAATTGTTTATTATTATAAAAAAATATGATATTCTTAAAGAGAATATAGGGTAGTATTCAAAGATACTTTTGAGGAGGAATAAGTGTGAAAGAAGAAACTAATAAGTTTTTAAAAATGGTAAAAACACTATTAGTAGTAATAGCGTTTGTATTTATGTTAATGCCATTTATGGATGTTTATGCTCATAGAGTTCATGTAGTAGTTGTTCCAGGTGAAAACGAATATGAAGAAGATGTGGAACATGAACAATTAATGATGCAACCCGGAGATCCGGAAAGAGATGGTTATGTATTTGATGGATGGTATGAAGATGATACATATAATGTACCATTTGATTTTGAACATAACTTAATTGATCGGGATATGAATATTTATGCTAAATGGTCAGATTATTTAGAAGAAGCAAGAGTTTGGGTAACATTACCTACAATTGGTGCTCATCCTGTACTAACAGGAGATAGTGAAGTGCCTAGTGATTATACTGTTAATAGTGTTCAATTCTATTTAGGTAATGAAGAATTAGATACTAATTATACTTATTTAGCAGAAACTTCATATATTGTATATGTACAAATTAGACCTAGAGCAGGTGCTAAATTTGATTATCAACATAGTAGAGTATATATTAATGATAGAGTAGCTAGTTATTATGGTTCAGCTAACGATAGTTATAATACTTTAATTTATACTATTAGTTATGATACACCAGCAGTAGGTGAAATATCTATTAGTTCTAATCCAGAAAATGTAGATTTTGATACTTTCGTAACTGGATTTGATAATACTTTTTCAATTGAAAATGCTAAAAGTGTTAGAATATATAATACAGGAAGTGTAAGTGTAACTATAGACATTACTAATCCTTCAGCAGAAGGACCATTTGGTAATATTGCATTTGATGCAGCTCAAGTATTAGCTCCAAATGATTATATGGATATTTCTTTAATTGTACCAACTAGTAGTGCTTATTCAGATACTCCAGATAATTATAATGCTAATTATGTAATAACAGCAACAGATACAACAGACCCTAATAATACTTTTGATTTAAATATTGGAGCTCACGTAAATTTACTTCTTAATCAACAATTTGAAGTTTCATTTAATACTCATGGTGGTAGTGAAGTAGCTCCACAATATGTATGGACATGGCAATCTGCTAATGTTCCAGATCCAGAACCAACAAGAAATGGCTTTGTTTTTATGGGATGGTCAACTACTGAAGAATGTAATAGTGAATTTGATTTTTATAACAGCCCTATTACTGATAACATAACATTACATGCTTGTTGGGCAGAAGCAGTTACTGTAACTATTGATGTTAATGGTGGAAATGCATTATCTCAAAGTGTATTTGTAGTTCCAAAAGGCATTTCTTTTATGGAAGTAGCTGGTATGCTTCAAGAAGAACCTACTCATAGTAATGCTTTAATGTATTTAAGTGGAATAAAAATTAATTCTTTAGATAGTGATCCATTAACTGATGAACAAATGGCAGAGTTGATTGTTAATGCTGATATGACAGTGTACTTTGTTTGGGAAGAAGCAGAAGCAGTTGAAGGAATTAATATAGAAATATATCCAGATGTTGCTGGATATGAAGTAGAAGTTTTCTACAATAGTAATAATGATACCTATGAACCAACTATGATTCCTAGTTTACATTGGGATGATGATGATCGTTATGGAGTATTTAATCCGGATTATGTAGTTGGTGAATGTGATGCTCAAAGTAATGACTGTGATGTGTTATTTGAGGGAACATTTGTTGCAGGAAACGATTATTACGCAAGAATTCCTTTGAGTACAGATGTATCAAAAGGTCATGGATTTACTACTGCTAGTATGGAAAGTGTTCACATAACTGGTGGAACACTAGTAGATGTACAATATAGGGATGTTGAACATATGGTTGTATATGTTAAGTTTACTGCAACAGAAAGAGATCCAGGTGGCCCACAACTTCCAGAATATGCAACAATGACATTTGATTCATTAGGAGGAACAGAGATTGCTCCAATTACACTACCAGGAGGTGAGGAAGAATTAGCTCCTGATTGTGAAAAAGCTGGATATATATTCGGTGGATGGTATTTTATCGATGAATATGATCAAAAGATAGTTTATTATCCTGGTGATAATATTTACTTTGATGCTGATAGAACTTTAACTGCAATATGGTATGATGAAGCTCACAGAATTACAAGTGTTAGTGTTGGATTAGAACCTTTGTTTATTGGAGATGTAGTTGAAATTGTACAAGTACAAGATCCTAATGATCCAAATAATACTTGGGATGAACAAGCACCTATTCCTGATGTGTATAGTAATAGTGAAAATTATCACATTGGACATAGAGAGTGGGTAACTTCTGGTAAATGTGATCCTGAAAATCCAGAAGAAAGTTATTTCTGTGGAGAAACTTTTGAAGGAGAAGTTCAAGAGAATACATATTATTATGTAGTTATAGATGTACAAGCAGAGGATGGTTACTTCTTTGATGAAAATATATTACAACATATCACTGTAAATGGTGAAGCTCCAGAAGAAGTTTGGGAGAATTACTTATGGGATGATGTAACATTTATAGGTAAAGTAAGAAGTGTAAAAGAAAATTATGAAGTAAGATTTATGGATGGAGAAGCAGAATTATTTAGAAGAACTGTCCATTATAAAAATCAAGTTGAGGAGCCAAATCCAGCTCCAACTAAACCAGATAATGGTAATATTAGATATGAATTTGCTGGTTGGTATAGTGATATCACATTAAATTCTGCATTTGCATGGGAAACACCAATTACGGCTGATATAGAAATTTATGCAAAATGGAATGAAGTAGACAATGGTACTGGAAATCAAAATAATAAAATAGTTCATTATTATGATGGTGAAACTTTAATTGCTACTGAAGAAGTAACTGATAAAGCATTCCCATTAAATCCAGCACCAACTAAAAATGGATTTACATTCGATAAATGGTATGCTGATCCAGAATTAACAGTTGAATATGATTTTAATCAAACTATTGATGGAAATTCATTAAATTTATATGCTAAATTTATAAGAAATAAGAGTAGTATTCAATTTACAGTCACTGCAACCGGTACAATAATTAACATGCAAATAAATGGTACAAATGTAATTGATGAGAATGTTGTTCAATCATCTCCAGTTAATGTAACAGTAGAAAATGCTGGATATTATGATGAATCAAACTCAATTAGAATTATTCCAATGTTTGGTGAAAAATTATTAGCATCAGTTACTATTAATGGTGTAGAATATACTGGAGAAAGTGCTAATGTAACAGTTAATGCAGATGAATGGGTAATAGTTGTTCCAGGAAGTGAATCATACACTGTAGTAGCTGTAGCTGATGAAACATCACAAGTTCCAAGAACTATTATATGGGCTAATGTAGATGCTAATGAAAATGCAAGTGAATATGATGCAGATATGGTTCTTGAACATGGTTCAGCTAGAATTATTGGAGTATATAACGATAATAATGTTAAAATTGGTGATGAAGTAGATGTTGATAATAATGGTATGGGATATGCTGTTATAGAACCAGGAAGTAGAGTAATATTTGAATTTGTTCCAGAATATGGTTATCAACTTACTAGTGTTTTAGCTAATGAATTAGTGTTAGAACCACAAGCTGGAGTTAATAGATATGAATTTATAATGCCAGATACTAATGTTCATTTCCAAGCAACATTTAAGCAAACTAAAGATATAGTTAAATCTAATACTAGTAAAGTAGAAAGTGGATCTATCACATTAGGTGGAGACTTAGAAGGTGGTTCTGCTAGATTAACTATTAGTGATGTAGAATTAACTAGTGATAAGATTAAGAACTTTGAAGATGCTGCTAAAGATTATACATTAAAAACATATTTAGATATAGATTTATATAATATTTTCTATAAAGGAAAAGATGATGCTAATGATGTATGGAGTAATAAGATTGATGAACTAGATAAAGAAGCAACTATTACTATTAAGTTAGCAGATGATGTTGATGTGTCTAATGTTGTTTTAGTACACAATGTTCATGATGGTGATACATATGAAATAATAGAAATATTATCATATGATAAAACTGCTCATACAATAACATTTAAAACTAAATCATTCTCAAATTATGCAATTGCTGTTAAGAATCAAGTAGAAGATAATAGCAATACTAATAATAGCAATACGACTACAAATAATACTAAAACTGAAGAGGCTACTACAACTCCTGCAACTAGTACAAATACAAATGCTAGTAGCACAGCAAGTAATCCAAAGACATTTGATAATATTGGCATTTATGCTGGATTACTAATAGTTTCTATAGTAGGACTATTATTAGTAGCATTAAAGAATCATAAAAAGAAAAGGATATAATGGTTAAGATAAAATTAAAAAAGAAAGCATTGTTAGGAATAGTAGTATTATTCCTAATAATAGTAGCTATAGTAGTAGTGTTACTTGCTACTAAAAAGCCAAGTATTACTAAAGAAATAGTTGGTTCTTGGTCAACTCCTGGTGGAACAATTTATACTTTTAATAAAGATAACACTGGAGAAATGAAAACTCCTCTAAATAAATATCCGTTTACTTATAAATTTGTTGAAGAAAAATTAATAATTGACTTTAAAGATGAAAGTGCATTTGATCCAATATATGAATATAGTATGGAAGAGAATGTACTTACACTTAAAGGCGAGAATGGAACATTCACATTTGACAAAGTGATAAAGAAAAATAAAAAGTAGCTTTTAAAGCTACTTTTTTATTCTATAAAATGATATACTTATTATGGAGTGTATATGAAAAATAGAGTTTTAAAAATATTAAGTAAATTGATTCTAATTCTAAGTATTGTTGGAATTATTTATTCTGGATACAGAATTATTAAATGGAAAAAAGATTTAAATGAAAATAAAACTATTAAGAGTAAAACAACTATAGATATAAGTAAAGATGAAGATAATAATAATTATAATATAGTTAATGATTTAATGGAGTTAAAACTACAGAATGAAGATGTTGTGGGATATATAAGTATTAATAATACTAATATTTCTTATGTTGTAGTTAAAGCTAAAGATAATGATTATTATTTAAATCATAATTTTAATAAGAAAGTTAATAGTGGTGGATGGGTATTTGCAGATTATAATAATAATCTTGATGGAACAGATAAGAATTTAGTTATATATGGTCATAATATGAAAGATGGCTCTATGTTTGGAACATTAAGAAGAGTATTAGAAAAAGATTGGCAAAATGATGATAGTAATTTAACTATTAAGTTATTAACATTAGATGGTATAAAAGAATATAAAGTGTTTTCAACTTATATAGTGGATGATGAAGATTATTATATTACTACTGATTTTAATAATGATAATGAATATAGTGGTTTTATAAAAAAGATAAGTAAGAGATCTAATCATAAATATGATGTTGATTTAGATGATACTACTAGTATATTAACATTATCTACTTGTACAGGTACTAATGGTACAAAAAGAGTAGTATTACATGCTAAGTTAGAATTAACAGATTAAACTATAATTAAATTATAGTTTTTTCTTTAAAGTTAATTAATATAATGATAAAATAATAGTATAAAAGTTATTTAAATGGGAGGTATATGATATGTATTTAAATAATAATATTCTTGTTGGAAAAAATGATAAGAAAGAATTAAGTATTTTACTTAATAAAGCTAATCGTCATGGTATTATTACTGGAGCATCTGGTACTGGTAAAACTATCACATTAAAAGTTATGGCAGAATCATTTTCAGATGCTGGAGTTCCTGTATTTTTAGCAGATGTTAAAGGAGATTTAGCAGGTACTTGTCTAAAAGGTGTACCATCAGAATCAGTTGATAATAGAGTTCAAAAATTAAAATTAACTGAATTTGATTATAAAGAATATCCAGTACATTTTTGGGATTTATATCAAAAATATGGTCATGCTCTAAAGGCATCTATATATGATGTAGGTGCATCAGTATTATCTATTATGTTAGGTTTATCTGAAGTACAAGAGGGAGTTCTTTCTATATGTTATCGTATTGCTCATGATGAAGAGATGATGATATATACTTTAGAAGATTTAAGAACACTTTTAACTTATGTTGGTGAACATAAGCAAGATTATACATTAAAATATGGAAATATTACTAGCCAAAGTATTGGAGTTATTCAAAGAAGTTTACTAGCATTGGAAAATCAAGGCGCAGATAAGTTCTTTGGACTTCCATCACTTGATATTCACGATTTTATTAAAAATGCATCTGATGGTAGAGGATATATTAATATTTTACATGCAGTTGAGTTATTTAATTCGCCTGATTTATATGCAGCATTCTTATTACATTTACTTAATAGATTATATAATGATTTACCAGAAGTAGGAGATTTAGATAAACCTAAGATGGTATTCTTCTTTGATGAAGCACATCTATTATTTAATGGAATGCCACCATATCGTCTAAAACAAATAGTACAAATAGTTAAATTAATTAGATCTAAAGGAATTGGCTTATACTTTATTAGTCAATCACCAACAGATATTCCAGATGAAGTATTAGCACAACTTGGTAATAGAGTACAACATAATTTAAGAGCATATACTCCATCAGAATTAAAAGCAGTAAAAGCAGCAGCTAATGCTTTTAGAGCAAATCCTGCATTTGATACAGAAGAAGCTATTAAAGAATTAGGAACAGGAGAGGCACTAATATCATTTCAAAATGAAAAAGGAGAACCTGAAGTAGTAGAAAAAGCAACAATTCTTCCTCCACAAAGTAAAATGGGAACAATTGATGATATGGAAAGAAATAAAGTAATTAATAATTCTGAATTATGTGGAAAATATGAAGAAGAAGTTGTTAAAGAAAATTCAGCCCATTTAGTATTATATAAAAAATATGATGAAGAAAAAACTAAAAAAGAAGAAGAAGCAAAGGCTAAAGAAGAAGAAAGAATTAAAAAAGAGGAAGAAAAGAAGAGATTAGAAGAAGAAAAAGCTGAAGAAAAGAGAAAAAAAGAAGAGGAAAGAAAAGCTAAAGAAGCTGAAAGAGCAGCAGAGAAAGCTAAGAAAGAAGCAGAACGTGCTAAAAAGAATAATCCTATGTATAAATTAGGAAAGAAAGCTGTTAATTCTGCAGAAACTAAAATTATTAATAAAGTATTGAATTCTATATTAAAGAAATTTACTAAATAATATCAAAGGATGATATAAATGATTAAAATCTTAATTGCTATAGTAGTATTATTAATTATTTATTTATATTATGAAAATAATTATTTATGTATTACTAAATATAATATTAAGAATAATAAAAAAATAAATAACTATAAAATAGTTCATATATCTGATTATCACAATTATAATGGTAAATTATTAAATAAAAGATTAATAAATAGTATTATAAAAATTAAACCAGATATTATAGTTATTAGTGGAGATTTCATTGATTCAAGAAAAACAAATACTACTGTTGCATTAGAACTAATTAAAAAGTTAGTTCTAATTGCACCAGTATATTATTCTCCTGGTAATCATGAATCTAGAATAGATGAATATAATGATTTTAAGAAAGAATTAGTTAATTTAAAAGTTCATGTGTTAGAAAATAAAAAAGAAAAGTTATTAGATAATATGTATATTTCTGGAATACTTGATCCATCATTTAAAGAAAAGAAAGCTACACATTATGATAAGATAGTTAAAAATTATATGGATGAAATGAATATTAATAAGAATTGTTATAATATTTTAATAGCACATAGACCAGAGTTATTTAATAGTTATGCATCTAAAAATATTGATTTAGTATTTTCTGGTCATGCTCATGGGGGGCAAGTTAGATTATCATTTGTTGGTGGATTATTCTCACCAGGGCAAGGGTTATTTCCTGTATATACTAGTGGAATTCATAAAGATAAGAAGACCACTATGGTAATTAGTAGAGGAATAGGAAAAAGTGTTTTTCCATTTAGAATTAATAATAGACCTGAATTAGTTGTGGTAACAATAAGCACATAAGTGCTTTTTTTATTTAGTCATGGTATAATGAAGTTGGTGATAATATGGAATATAAGATTAGAGCAAGAATTAGTAATAGACATGTACATTTAACTAAAGAAGTATATGATATGTTATTTGATAATGAAATCTCAAAGAAAAATGATTTAAATCAAATAGGTCAATTTGCAGCAAATGAAACTGTAACTATTAGATGTAATGATAAATCTATGGATAATGTTAGAATAGTTGGTCCATATCGCTCATATAATCAAGTTGAAGTATCTAAAAATGACGCTAGAAAGCTAGGAATTAATCCTCCAGTTAGAACTAGTGGAGATTTAGATGGCGCAGAATTAGTAACTATTGAAACAGAAAAGGGTAGTGTTAGTTTAAATTGTGCTATTATTGCTGATCGCCATGTTCATATGAGTAGAGAAGATGCTATAAAATATGGTGTTGTTGATAAAGAAAAAGTTCAAATAAGAATAGATGGAGAAAAATCTGGTATTATTGATGCTTATATAAAAGTAAGTGATGATGGATATTTAGAATTACATCTTGATACTGATGATGGCAATGCATTTTTAGTAAATGATAATGATGAGGTTACATTAATAATATGACATTTAAAATAGGAAATGTAGTTATTCCCAATAGATACATTTTAGCACCAATGGCTGGAGTTACTTCCACTACTTTTAGAAGTATTTGTAAAAGTATGGGAGCAGGTTTAGTAGTGGGTGAAATGGTATCTGATAAAGCAATAATATATAAATCAAAAAAGACTTTTGATTTACTTAAAATGGAAGAAATAGAAAGACCAATCGCACAGCAATTATTTGGAAGTGATCCAGATACAATGGGAGAGGCTGCTAAGATAATTGAAGATGTTATGCATCCAGATATTATTGATATTAATATGGGATGTCCTGTGCCTAAAGTTGCTATTAAAAATCATGCTGGAAGTGCATTATTAAAAGATATTGATAAGATTAGAGAAATTGTTACTAGTGTAGTAAATAGTGTATCTGTGCCTGTTACATGTAAAATAAGAATTGGCTGGGATGAAAAACATATCAATGCAGTTGAGGTAGCACGCATCTGTGAAGAAGCTGGAGCTAGTGCTATATTTGTTCATGGTAGAACTAAGACTCAAGGATATTCTGGAAAAGCTAATTGGGATATTATCAAAAATGTAAAAGAAAGCGTAAATATTCCTGTTATTGGTAATGGCGATATAAAAAGTGCAATAGATGCTAAAAAGATGTTAGAGTATACTAAATGTGATGCTGTTATGATAGGAAGAGGTGCTCTAGGTAATCCTTGGATATTTACTGATTGTATAGATTATATAGATAATAATAAAGAAATAAAAGAAGTAACATTAAAAGAAAAAATAGAAATGATGAAATATAATGTTAAAAAGATAGTAGAAGAAAAAAATGAAAAAATAGGAGTTCTTGAAATGCGTACTATGTTAATGTATTACTTAAAAGGACTTAACAATACTAAGAATTTAAAATTAAGAATAATAAGTGCTAAATCAGAAAGTGAATTATTAAATATACTAGATGAATATGAAAGAGAAATAATGTAATAATGGATTTAAACATAATTAAAGATTATACAATTATAATTTGTGAAAATAAAAAGCAAGTATTAAAAATGATTAGTGATAATCATCTCTTTTTACATGTAAAAGTATTTACTAAAAAAGATTTTTTTAAAGAGTATTTCTTTAATTATGATGAAAGATCTATATCTTATATAATAAATAAATATAATATAAAAATAGATATAGCTAAAATGTATTTAGATAATTTAATATATGTAGATATAGATAAAGATTATAAGAGTGATAAATTAAACTATTTAGTTAATTTAAAAAAAGAATTAATTAATAATAATTTATTAATATTTAATAATAATTTTAAATCTCTACTTAATAAATATAACTTACTAGTGTTAGATTATCCTTATTTAGAAGATTATGAATTAGAAGTATTTAATAAGTATAATGTTAAATATATAAATATTAATAACAATTATAAACATGATACTGCATATGAATTTAATACTATAGAAGATGAAATTAAATATGTTGCTAATTCTATATGTAGTTTAATAGATAAAGGTATAGATATTAATAAAATAAAAATTATGGGAATAGATGAAGAGTATTATAATGATTTAAATAGAATATTTAAATCATTTAATATAAGAATAAAATTAGATACTTATAATACACTATATAGTAATAATATTGCTAAGAAATTTCTAAAAAATAATTTATCTATTGAAGAAAGAATAGATTTAATAAAAGATGATAATAAGAATATTGTTAATAAGATAATAAATGTATGTAATAAATATGTATATATAGATGATATAAATACTAAATTAGAATTAATAACAAATGATTTTAAGAATATTAAAATAGATAATTATAAGTATAAAAACTATATAGAAATAATACCATTTAATTATATTATAAATGATGAATACGTTTATTTAATGAATTTTAATATGGGGTGTATTCCTGAGTTTTTAAAAGATGAAGAATATATAACAGATAATATTAAAAATGAAGTTAATTTATTAAGTACTAAAGATATTAATAAATTATATAAAGAATATATAATTAGAAGAATTAACAATATTAATAATCTAATTATTACTTATAAATTAAAAACTAATAATAATATATATTATCCATCTTCTTTAATTAATGATCTATATTTAAATATAGTTAAAGTAGATAATAATATATCTAATTATTCTTTATTAGATGCTAAAATAGAGTTAGCTAAAATATATGATAATTATTATTTATATGGTAATTTATCTAATAATTATTATATATATAAAAATAGTTCAAGTGATATTTATTATAAGAGTTATGATAATAAATATAATGGTATTAATAAGAATATTAATAATATAAAATTATCTTATTCATCACTAGATTTATATAATAAGTGTGCTTTTAGATATTATTTAACTAATATATTAAAATTAGATAAATATGAAGAATCTTTTGAAGCTTTTATTGGTAGTGTATTTCATGATGTATTAGAAAATTGTCTTAATAATAATAAAGATATAGATGAAGAAATAAATAATTATTTAAATAAAAAGAATAGAGTATTAAATAAGAAAGAATTATTCTTTATAAATAAAATAAAAGAGGATTTATTATTTGTAATAAACTCTATTAAAGAACAAAATGAATATATTAGTTTAGATAAACATTATTATGAAAAATATCTTGAAGTAAAAAATAATAATTATATATTTAATGGTATTATAGATAAAATACTATATAAGGAAGATAAAGATAATACTTTAGTTAGTATTATAGATTATAAAACAGGTAATACTCCTATAGATTTAAGATATGTTCCCTATGGTTTAGGTATGCAATTACCTATATATTTATATCTAGTTAAAGAATCTAATCTTTTTCCTAATCCTAGATTTGTTGGTTTTTATCTTCAAAATATATTAGATAAGGATATAAAAAAAGATGAAAGTAGTTATATAGATAAAAGAAAAGAAACATTAAAATTAAATGGATATTCAAGTAGTAATATTAGTTATCTTAAAGAATTTGATAATACTTATAAAGATAGTAAACTAATTAAAGGAATTAAACTTAAAAAAGATGGTGATTTTAGTTTTTATTCTAAAGTATTAAATGATAATGAAATAGATAAGTTAATAAATATAACAAAAGATGTTATAGAGAATACAGCAGGTAGTATTAAAGAAGCTAAATTTGATATTAATCCTAAGAAGATAGGATATGATGATGTAGTAGGATGTAAATATTGTAAATTTAGTGATATATGTTTTAAAACTAATAATGATTATGTAGTATTAAAAGAAGTTAATAATTAAACTAAAATACGACAAATAATGTCGTATTTTTTTTATATAATTATCATGGTGATAATATGACTATTTATATAGATTTATTATTTATACTAAATTTTATATATGATTTTTTATTATTAATGACTGTTAGTGTTGCATTAAAAAGGAATATAAGTATTAAAAGATTATTATTAGGTGCTTTAGTAGGAGCGTTAACTACATTTATAGTATTACTTAGAATTAATAAGTATATATTATTATTATTAAAAATAATTATGGGAATAATAATGATAATAGTAACTTATAATTATAAGAATATTAAATATTTTATAATTAATAGTATATATTTATATATGTGTAGTGTAATACTTGCAGGGTTTATATATTTTTTAAAAATAGAATTTAATAATCTTAGTTATATAATTATTCTTTTATTGGGGCCATTAATATTATATTTATATATAAAAGAAGAGAGAAAATTAAAAGAGGTAGTTAATTTATATAGAAAAGTAACTATCTTTTTTAATAATAATAAATGTATTAATTTAAATGGATTTATAGATTCGGGAAATAGATTAGTTGATCCTGTTACTAAAAAGTATATAGTGTTAGTTAATAAAAAAGTAATAGATGGCATATATAATATAAGAAGTCCAATGTATGTAGTAATTAGTAGTGTTAATAAAACTAGTTTATTAACATGTATAAAGATTAAAAAAATAGTAATTGATAATATTACTTATAATAATTATTTACTAGGTATTATAGATAACTCATTTAATAGTGATTATGATTGTTTATTAAATTATCATTTATTGGAGGATAATAATGTTTAAAAAGATAATTAATTATTTAAAAAGAAAATATAATGAATGCTTTTTTGTAGGAGCAACTGATAAGTTGCCACCACCACTACCAAAGAAAGAAGAATTAGAATATTTAATTAAAGCTAAAAAGGGTGATATAGAAGCTAGAAATGTTTTAATAGAGCATAATTTAAGATTAGTTGTGTTTTTAGCTAAAAAGTATGAAAATACTGGATTTGATATAGAAGATTTAGTATCTATTGGTTCAATTGGATTAATTAAAGGAATTAACACTTATAAGATAGATAAAAATATTAAACTTGCTACTTATGCTTCTCGTTGTATTGCTAATGAAATATTAATGTTTTTAAGAAAGAATAAGAAAAAGAAAATAGAGATTAGTTTAGAAGAAACATTAAATTATGATGCTGATGGTAATGAATTACATTTAGAAGATATATTAGGAACAGAAATAGATATAGTTCCTAAAAGTCTAGAAGATAATATTAATAAAGAAATATTAAGAAGAGAAATAGAGGTATTAGATGAAAGAGAAAAAGAAATAATGACATTAAGATATGGACTAAATAATAAAGAGGAATATACTCAAAAAGAAGTAGCAGAGCTATTAGGAATAAGTCAATCTTATATATCTAGAATAGAGAAAAAAGTAGTTAAAAGATTAAGAAATGTAATGAAAATAACTTAGTGTGTATATTAATAATCCTTTTATATCAATATAGATATGAAAGGAGTTTTTATGTCTAAATATAAAGTTGATATTACTGGTATTAATACTAATTCTATTAGAGTGTTAAGTCAAAAAGAAACTTATGACTTATTTATTAAATATAAAAATGGAGATATTAGTGCTAAAGAAGAGTTAATAAATGGTAACTTAAAATTAGTGTTATCAATACTTAAAAAATATAATAATAGTAAATATAATATGGATGATTTATTTCAAATAGGTGTAATAGGTTTAATAAAAGCAATAGATAATTTTGATATATCTCTTAATTTAAGACTATCTACTTATGCTGTTCCCTTAATAATAGGAGAAATAAAAAGATATATAAGAGATAATACAGAAGTAAGAGTTAGTAGAAGTACTAAAGATTTAGCATATAAAATAATTCAGTTTCAAGAAGATTATTTAAGTACTTATGGTGTTAATCCTAAAAATGAGCTTATTAGTAAAACTTTAGGAATAGATGAATATGAAATATCTTATGCACTAGATTCTCTAAAAGATCCTATGAGTATATTTGAACCAATTTATAATGATGATGGAGATACTATCTATTTAGCAGATCAAATAGCGGATAGTAAAGATATTTCTAAAGATAAAGATATGCTTATATCACTTAGAAAAGCTCTTTTAAAGATTAAAGAAAGAGAAAAAGAAATATTAATATCTAGATATATTGTTGGTAAAACACAAGTAGAAATAGCAGAAGAATTAGGGATAAGTCAAGCTCAGGTATCTAGAATAGAAAAAAGTGCTATGAAACATGTAAAAAAGTTAATTAAATAAGTGTTATACATATAATTAGGATAGAGGGATATAATGCTTTTAAGTGAATTACAAGTAAAAGATATAATTAATATGCAAGATGGTAATAATTTGGGTAGAATAGTAGATGCTAAAGTAGATACTACAGGTAAAGTAGTGTATTTTGTAGCAGAAGAAAGAAAGTTAATTAGAAAAGTTACTCGAGGTAGTGAAATAACATTTTCTTTTGATAAAATAAAAAAGATAGGAGAAGATGTTATATTAGTAGAATTATAAATCTCTTTATTTTTGAAATAAAGAGATTTATTTGATATACTATATATAGTGATTTTATGAAAAAAAAGATTATTATTTATAGTGTTTTATTATTAATTATTGATATTATAAGTAAACTTTTAATAGATTATAAACTTAAATTAAACGAAAGTATTATAATTATTAAAAACTTTTTTAATATAACTAAAGTATATAATAATGGTGCTTCTTGGAGTATACTTAGTGGTTATAATATTATTCTTATTTTAATAGGGTTAATAGTATTAGGAATACTTATATATTATGGAAGAAAATTAAAAGATAATACTCGTAATACATTAGCGTTAAGTTTATTATATGCTGGTATTATAGGTAATATGTTAAATAGAATTATATATGGTTATGTTATAGATTTTTTTGATTTTTATATATTTAATTATGATTATCCAGTATTTAATATAGCAGATATATTTATAGTAATAGGAGTGTTATTAATAATAATAGCAATTATTAAAAAGGAAGATGAAAATGAAAATAGTAGTAGATAATGAAGGTATAAGAATTGATAAATATTTAAGTACTATTTTAGATTATAGTAGAGAAACTATTATTAAAATGATAAATAATGGTTATATATTAGTAAATGATAATACTATTAAACCTAGTTATAAAGTTAAATTAAATGATACTATTATAGTAGATGATTCTTTTAAAAAAGAAACTGATATTAATCCAGCTGATATTCCATTAGATATAGTATACGAAGATGATGATATTATGGTTATTAATAAGCCTTCAGGATTAGTAGTACATCCTGGTAATGGAAACCATGATAACACACTAGTTAATGGTCTTAAACATTATACAGATGAATTATCTACTATTGGAGGAAATGAAAGAGTAGGTATAGTTCATAGACTTGATAAAGATACATCAGGTTTAATGCTCGTTGCTAAAAGTGATAAAGCTCATGAAATACTAGCAGATGATTTTAAATATAAAAGAGTTAAAAGAATATATTATGCTTTATTAATTGGTAATTTTCCATCTGATACAGCTAGAATAGATGCTCCAATTGGCAGAAGTAAAGATAACTTTAATAAGATGGAAGTAAGAAGTGATGGTAAAAAAGCTATTACTAATTTAAAAGTAATAAAAAGATATAAGGGATATACTTTAGTAGAGTTATCTTTAGAAACAGGTAGAACTCATCAAATAAGAGTACATTTATCATATATAGGATATCCTATATATAATGATCCTGTGTATTCAGGTAAATCATCTACTTCTTTTGGACAATTTTTACATTCTAAAATGATTACTTTTACTCATCCTATAACTAAAAAAGAAATGCATTTTGAGTGTGACTTACCAGAAGAATTTCAAAGCTTTATAAATACACTAGAGTAGTGTTAAAGTATATGAAAATGTATATATAGTAAATATAAAATATGGAATACTATATAAAGAGAAATAAGTATAAATAGATTTTATTTTTCTTATTAATAGAAATGAAAATATCATAATAGTTAAATTAAGAAGTAATGAATATATTAAATGATTTTGATAATTTAAAAGTAATATACTAGCTAGTAATAATAAATAATTACATAATAATAAGTATATAAGATCATTATCTAATCTATCTTTTAAAATAATATTACATATAGGTATAGTTATATATATAATTGATGAGATAAAAAATAGTAAATAAATATTCAAAATAATCACCCTTTACTAATAATATGTTTAGGGTTAGAATTATATACGTGAGGTTTAAATGGAAACAATACTAAATAATAAAGATGAATTAATTATGAGTTTAGTACATTATTTTGTTACTGTAGAAAATTATACCCCTATTAATGTTCAAGGAGCTAAGAATGAGATATGGCTAGAGAACTTAGAGGGGCCATATAAAATAATTAGAATTAATTCTAAATATATACATAATAATGAACAATATAATGTTGATATTTTTAGAATGCAATATGTTATTAAACAAATAAAGAAGAAAACATTATCTTTAAAGATGAATACTTTAAATATATATTTAGATTCAAATAGTGGTGTATCTTTTGATGAAATAGATAAGAATATACATTCAATTGATATTAAGAATTATAGTGATTTAAAGAAAAAGAAATTAAGTGAATTCTTTCCTAAAATCATTACTAATAATTTTAAGAAAACAACTAATATAGATAAAATAATTGATGTAACAGATGATATTAATAAGAAAACTGAAAAAGAAAATATTAAATATGAAAATATATTTAAACCTAAAAAGATAATTATTACTAAAATATTAATATTAGTATGTTTAATTATGTATGGTGTTAGTTTATTTATTGGTAATAGTTTTAATGAAGCATTACTTATATTAGGAGCTAACAATAGAGATTTAGTACTTCATGGTGATTATTATAGATTACTTACTTCTGCATTTCTTCATGGTAGTATAATTCACTTACTTGTTAATATGTATTCTTTATGGATAATTGGATCACAAGTAGAAACTTATATGGGTAAGATAAAGTTTTTAACAATATATTTATTAAGTGCTTTAATGGGTGGATTATTTAGCATAGTGTTTTTAAAAAATGGTATATCTATAGGAGCTAGTGGTGCTATATTTGGATTAATGGGATCACTATTATATTTTGGATATCATTATAGATTATATTTATCTAATGCTTTAACTACACAAATTATTCCTATAATACTTATTAATTTATTTTTAGGATTTAGTATAAGTGGAATAGATAATGCATGTCATATAGGTGGTTTAATAGGAGGATATTTAGCCACTATGATAGTTAAAGTTGATTATAAAAGTAAAACTAGTGAAACTATTAATGGAATAATAGTATATACATTATTATGCATATTCTTAATATATGCTTTAATAAAACTAGTTTAATATCATATACATATTTTATAATTATGCATATCTTATATTAGGTGGACATATTAAGTTACCTCAAATATCCTTTATGTAAACTTCTTTTGTCAAATATTAAGAAATAGCAATTATTGCTATTTTTTTAATTGAACTTGACTTTTATTTATTATATAATAGATAGTGTAATAGAATATCATACGAGGGAGCATGTTATGAATAAGAAACTAAGTAAAACAAAAGAAATAACATTAGTAGTAATACTTATTTTAATAGCAATTAACTTAACAGTAAGCTATTCTTATTTTAGTGTAAATACAACTCATGATAATACATTATCAACAATATCAGGACATGTTAATTGTTTAGATATAACATATGAAGAACAAAATAGTTTAAATTTAACTAGTCAATATCCAGTATCAGATGAATGGGCACTAGCTAATATGACACCAGTAACAATAACAGTAGAGAATAATTGTGAAAATACAGATGAGAGACTCAATTATACATTAGCATTATCAACTTTAAGAAATGCTACTGGATTTATAAATGATAATCAAATAAGAATGCATTTAAAAAGAACAATGTATGGAGATACAGAAAAGATATTCAAAAATACTGATTATGTAAGTAGTTTAAATCAATTAGAACCAGGAAATGCATTAGATTTTATAACACAAGATTTACAAACAAGAGGATTAACAAGCAGTTATTCAACAATAACAAATTATGTTTTAGATAGTACAGATATAGGAGCTGGAGAAACAAATACATATAGATTATACTTATGGATAGATTACTATGAAGGAGATACAACACATACAGGACTTAATGATAACACTACACAAAACAAACAATATAAAACTGCATTAAGCTTAGTATTAAATGCAGATGAGAATGTAGAAGTTGGATTTACAAGTGCTGTAGATACTCTAGCTGGACTTTGTGAAAGCGAAAGTACAATAGTTCCATACACAGGAAAAGTAACAGATGATGTATCACAAATA
>JAEEGL011835823.1_pt1 | contig 27235 bp, 26 predicted proteins | sample 9134231 | NCBI WGS metagenome assembly JAEEGL01 (sample SAMN16246548, study PRJNA631951) | gut metagenome | biome: gut microbiome; feature: rumen; material: fiber-attached | host: Bos | place: Iran: Karaj | collected 2018-10 | reverse complement strand
TGATAGTCTGAAAATCGTTGCCTCAGAACAGTGTGCATATGCCTTGAAATGTTTGCCGCGTGTATTTACTGCCAGAGTAGCTTTACCTCTCAGGTCGGCAATCTTCAGATGACTATTGAATATATGTATAGTATCCTGACAGATTACATCGCTCTGCTGCTCTTGCATGGTAAGTGTAAGGGCGCGGGTCATATCCTCATTCACACGTCTGCTCATACAACTGTAGCAACCAAAACTTGTCAGGCTGGATGCAATGATTAGCGTAAAGAGCACTATAGCGGCATACTGTTGTTGTCTCATAATATCTACTTTTGTTTGGCAAAGTTAAGAATTACTGCTGGAATTTGGGCAAATTCGCTGAAACATTTAATTTATTTTGTATTTTTGCGATGTATTTTTGATTTAAATATACATTGGTTTTCTTAATGACAATAAAGTAACAGTAGTTTTTGCCACTTTACTTTATATTAAAATAGTTAAAGAAAAATAAAGAAATAATGGAAATACCAAAAAATGGGTATAATATTTTGCGGGTATAACTATTTTTGCTTACATTTGCAAAGAAACAAGTGTTTAACCATATAAAATTAATCAAATTATGGCAAAATGGATATGCCCTGTATGCGGTTATGTTCACGAAGGTGATACCGCTCCCGAGAGATGCCCCCAGTGTAAAGTTCCTGGAGAAAAGTTTAAGAAAGTTGAAGAAGGTACAGCCCTTCAGTTTGTAACAGAGCACGAGTTAGGAATTGCTGATGCTATTCCAGCCGGTGCAGAAGGCGATTTCGTACGTCAGGGGTTGAAAGACCACTTCATGGGCGAGTGTACCGAAGTCGGTATGTATCTGGCCATGAGCCGTCAGGCCGACCGTGAGGGCTATCCTGAAATAGCAGAGGCTTTCAAGCGTTATGCTTACGAAGAAGCCGATCATGCTTCACGCTTTGCAGAAATGTTAGGCGAGGTTGTCTGGGATACCAAGACAAATGTGGAGAAACGTATGATGGCTGAGGAAGGTGCCTGCAAGGGTAAGATGGAGATTGCCAAGGTAGCCAAGCAGCTGAATTTGGATGCAATCCACGATTCTGTTCATGAAATGGCTAAGGACGAGGCTCGCCATGGTGCTGGTTTCCAAGGTCTGTTTAACCGCTATTTCAAGAAATAAGTTGAGAGTTGATACTTTAGGACTTAGAGTCTTTTAAATGATAAATCCATCTCTTATCGGGGATGGATTTACCATTTAACATAGCCATGTTTTTCCTTATACCATATCTGCCATACGTTCACAAGATTCTGCCATAAAACATAAGCTCCAGGTGCTATGGCTGCTAAAGGGTTCAGGAAGGTTAGGGTAAGCCAGATGCCTACGATGGTATTTTTCTGTCCTAAGGCCTGACCGGCACTAATGCTGTCGTTCCAGAAACTTCCTACCCATTTTCCTAAGCTGAACTGAATAAGACATACCAGTAAAGGAGCAGTAAGCAAAGGCCACATCACCCAACCGCTGATGCTGCTCTGGTGGATATTATGCAGGGTAATTCCCGTTACAATACTCAGATTAAAACACCAAATATAAAAGCCTATATCCTTGTGTTTGTTAAGTTGGCAAACAAAATTGGGTATATAACGTCGAGAGAGCAATGCTAGAAACAATGGAACCACCAAGACCATTGTTACTTTGCGCAGAATCATCAACATGGCAGATAGGAAGGTGATGTCGGCACCTCGTTCAACAATTGGGAAAAAGAGCGGAATAATAATCATTGTTACCATATTGGCTATAATGGTGAACATGGTCAACGACCCAATGCTGCCGCCTAATTTCTCCGTTACTACCACAACAGCTGCTGCCGTAGGACAGATTATACAGATAAAAATACCTTCAAGGACAAGCTTCACATCTGCATAGTTGCTAAAAAGATAAATTAACAAAACCATAAAGGCCGCCAAGGATGTGCGTATCAACTGAATGACGAAATGCCAGGTACGGGGTTTCATCTCGGAAATCTTTATCTTGCAAAATGTGGAGTATAGTAACAGGAATAATCCTATAGGAAGCCATTCGAGAAGCAGTGGCCCTATTGTATAACTTATTGAATCAAGACATGAATTATGTGAGAACAATTCGTAAACCAGTGCTCCTGTTGCCATGGACAGGAATAAGGAATTCTTTTTTATAAAACCCAACACTTTCATTGTTTCGCTAATAGATGTTATGTTTAGAATAAACAATGCTCAAATTGTTAGATTGCAATGGCACAAGCCAAAAGTAATGCAAAAATTAACATGTTTCTACTGGTAAGGCCAAGAATATAATTCAGTGCTTTACCGCTGCGGATTTCTCGTATCTTTACCCAAGCATAGATGTGAAGTGATAGATACACTAAACACACAAGCTGAAAAAAAAGCAGTCTGCCGCCAATAAAATAACACAACAAGATAGCCAACCAACAAGAGATTATGGAGATGGCCATATAATGAAATAATCCGAAACGTTCACCCAAAAGTACAACAAGTGTTTTTTTTCCTGAAATTCGATCCTGTTCTCTGTCCCTGAAGTTGTTGATGACTAATAATGCATCTATACTGATACCAGCGATAAGCCCTAAGAGAATAGCTGGTGTAGTAATTTCATGCGCCTGAATATAATAGGTACCACATACGGGAACCAGACCGAAGAATACCAATACCAACACATCTCCCAATCCCATGTACGAAAGACTATAGGTGTACAAGAAGGCAAAGATAATGCAAACAACGCCCGTCGCAAATAATTCGATGCCGTGATAAGGCAAATTCTTCCAACAGAGTGATAATGTTACAAGGCCAGCAATAGATGCAAAACATAATATTACTCCTATGCCGTAACGCATAGCTTTAGGCGTAATCCAACCCTGTGCACAAGCTCGTTCGGGTCCGAGTCGGTCTTCACGGTCAGTTCCTTTCTCAAAGTCGTACAAGTCGTTTATCATATTGGCAGCAACCTGCATAAAGCAGGCAAAGAGCACACAACAAATAACCAGAGGCCAGTTAAAAACACCGTCATGGTAAGCTAAGGCACCACCTAAGATGACTGGAATTATTGCTCCAGTAAGAGTTTTAGGTCGCGCTGCTAACAACCATATTTTCAAAGAGTTCTGTTTCATGAAATATTATTGTTTTACTTCTTGTAATTCCTGAATATCCTTAATCAATTTATCTATATTCTCCTCTTTAGTTGCCCAACTGGTACAGAAACGGACTATGGTATAATTGGCATCTGCAACGCCCCAAATACCTAGTACATACTTCTCCTCCAGTTTCTTCAGGTGGTCATTTGGTAACACGAAGAACTGCTGGTTAGTTGGACTAGGCACAGCCATCTTGTAACCCTTTTGCAACAACGCCTCACGGATGCGTTCTGCCTGTTTGTTAGCGTGACGTGCAAGAGTAAGATATAAATCGTTCTGCATTAACTCCTCATATTGGATTCCCAAGAGTCTGCCTTTAGCTAACATGCCCCCACCCTGCTTTATATAGTAACGGAAATCTCTTTTCAAAGCAGAATTTGTAATGACTACTGCCTCACCAAAAAGTGCTCCTTGCTTGGTGCCACCAAGATAGAATACGTCTGCCAACTTAGACAGCTCTGGCAAGGTGATATCACTCTCCTTGCTTGCTAATCCATAACCGAGACGGGCACCATCTACAAAGAGAGGAATCTGATATTCCCGACAAACCTTATGTATATCTGTTAGTTCTTGTTTGGTGTACAGCGTGCCATATTCGGTGGGATAGCTGATATAGACCATAGCTGGCTGAACAGCGTGTTCAGGTCCATCCTCATGATAATGGTCAAACAAGCACTTTTCTATCTGTTCCGCCGTTATCTTGCCGTTTGTTGCTGGCAACGTCAGCACCTTGTGCCCACTATGTTCTATGGCACCCGTTTCATGCACAGCAATATGCCCAGTTGTAGCCGCTATCACACCCTGATAAGGACGCAAAATACTGCTTATTATGGTTGCGTTAGCTTGTGTTCCGCCCACCAAAAAGTGTACATCGGCTTCGGGCACCTGACAAACCTTACGTATCAGTTCTCTGGCATGTTCACAATGAGGGTCTTCGCCGTAACCAATGTTCTGTTCCAGGTTGGTCTCCACCAACCGCTGCATAATCTGAGGGGCACATCCCTCGTTATAGTCGCACTGAAATTGAATCCTTTCCATTTATCTATTTTAGTTGACGAGTTAACAAGTTGTTTGTAACTATTATTTTTCACTTTTCATTCTTCTCTCCCCTATGATCCACATACTTATAATCTGTATACCGGCTTTTGGGAAAGATGAAAACACTTTCATCTATGTTGCCACTGTGGAAGTCTGATATTTGTACTGTTGTAGTAATGAAGGCTAACTTTATGGAGAGGCTAACAGGATGAAGGTTACTCTTACGAATGAGCGCTGTAACAGACCTGATGCCAAAGAACTTAGAGCTCTTCACCTTGGCTGTCAGTTCGTAGTGTTCCCCCTTGTCTTTGTAGCTATAGGCAAAATTGTCTACGTCATATTTGAACATCGACAGATACTTATCCTTGCTTTCATCGTTGAAATCGTGAATGTCAACCTTCTTCTTTTCCTTATCTACCATATATGCCACCTTACCATCCTCATAGGCACAGAAACGCTTCTCCTCGTAGCATATCTTCTTGTCCTTGTATACCACATGGCCTTGTGTTTTATACAGGCCTATAATGTTTACTGAGTATGATAACGAAGAACCTTCAGGGCCAAAGACCATATTAAAGACTTTGTCGAACAGCTCCCTCGCCTTCACTTGTGAAGTTGTTTTAGTATCTGCCATTCCGGTTAAGGTGACAGAAAAAGCAAACATTATAATATATATGATTCTCATGTTTTTTGGTTATTATCTTGGTATGTTGTGAATATGTGTTTTGCTACCATGTAACCCATGCTCCACGCTGCCTGTAGGTTAAATCCACCCGTTATGGCATCTACATCAAGCACCTCGCCAGCAAAATAGAGCGTTGGATGCTTCTTGCTTTGCAGCGTATTAATATTGATGGCCTTCAATGAAACGCCTCCGCACGTTACAAATTCCTCCTTAAAGGGGCATCTCCCAGTTATCTGATAGGTATCAGCTGTAAGCGTGGAAAGCATCTTGTTAACTTGCTTGGCATTAAGAGCACCCCATCGTTGTGTTGTTGGAATACACATTCGTGTGAGTAACATGTTCCAAAGTTTACTGCTAAAACGCTGTGGATAGGAACTGGCTATCAACTTTTGAGCATGTTGTTGCATCATATCTTGCAATATTGAGCGTACTTCCATTTCTTTAATGTTGCCCATCCAATTAATGCAAAGCGGACTCTCATATTCCTGCTCAGCAAGATAACGAGCTGCGTAAGATGAAAGTTTTAGGATAGCAGGGCCACTCATTCCCCAATGTGTGAGCAACAGTGCACCATGGCTACGCAATTTAGTGCTGGGGATAAAGGCTTGTACATCTTCCACCACCGTACCCATCAGCAGCTGGTGCCAGTCGCCCTGAATGTTAAAAGTAAATAGCGATGGGACAGGCTTTTCTATTGGAATGTCTAATCCCTCTAACATGCTGAACCCTTGGAGTGTAGCATGTCCGCCTGTGGTAACCACTACCCTATTCCATTTGTTTAAATCGACATTCGTAACTTTTTCATTTAGATGCAGTTGAATTCCTAATCCTTTTATGTTGTAGAGCAATGTGCTTACAATCTGCATGGCATCCTGCGATTGTGGGAAAATGCATTCATCCTCCTGCGCCACCAGTCGTACACCCTCTTTCTTAAACCACGCACAGGTATCTTCTGCGCTAAATACTGCAAGGGCGCGGCGCATCAACTTTTCGCCCCTCGGATATACTTTCTGTAGGTTGCTAATGCCTTTAAAGGTATTGGTCAGGTTACAACGTCCACCACCTGTTACGGCCACCTTGGCCAATGCTTTACTTTTACTCTCAAAGAGGTGAACACCAGCATTAGGCAGCATTCGTTTCAGGTTTATGGCGCAGAAACAACCTGCTGCACCAGCTCCAATAACAGCTATGGATATTTTATCTGTCATTTTAACTGCAAAGGTAACACTTTTTCTTAAATATCGTATTCGCAAATGTAAAAATAGCTGTATACTTTACAATATACATGCGAATTTTAAGGCAAAACACTCTTAAACACCCCAACTATGATAAAAAAAAACCTTCTATGTTCCATAACTCATAAAAAAATTGTAAATTTGCACGGCAAATTATTGATAAGCCATAGCAGACCTATTTGCGTATATTAATTAAATACAATAAGAACAAAGAACTTTAACAAAAGATTAATAGCAATATGAACGATTTAACTGACAAGAAGTTTATTATAACAATTAACCGAGAGTGTGGTTCGGGAGGTGGCAAAATTGCACGACTGTTGGGGGAAAAACTCGGAGTAAAAGTCTATGACCGTTCGATGCTGGACAGCATTGCGGAGCAGTTTGATATGACAATAGAACATATCGAGCGTGTGAAAGCACAGAAGACCAACTGGTGGAGCGATTTTTGCCAGTTTTACAAACAGTTTGGTGCCTTCAGTCATACCCCAAACGATGAGTCTAAGGTTACACCAATTAAACTCTACAATGCCGAAGCGGAGTTATTGCGCAATTTGGCAGAGAAAGAAAGTTGTATTATAATCGGACGTGCAGGTTTCTATATCTTCCGCGACTATCCCAATGCATTACATCTGCTTATTATTGCTAAACGAGAAGCCCGTATAGACCGATTATCCAAAAAACAGAATCTGACTACTGAAGAGGCAGCCAAAATGGCGGACAATGTGGATGAAGCACGTGATACCTTTGTAAAAAACGTTTCCGGCTCATCTCGTCACGATGCTCGTAACTATAACTTAACACTCGATGTAACTGGATTACAGCCTGAGAAGGTGGTTGACCCACTGATAAGTTATATCCATTTTATGTTAGAAAGAATATTCAAGAATAGGAACTAAACCGTTGGTATTAGGCGAAAAGACAAGAGGAATGAGAAAGATAATAAAATGGATGTATGCCGCTATCCTCATCTTCTGCGGCAGTATGGCTCAGGCAAAGTCTGCAACAAACGATGATACCATCGTCTTCACGCCCCAATGGACGGCACAGGCACAGTTTGCTGGCTACTATGTAGCCTACGAGAAGGGCTTCTATCGCGATGCAGGTTTGAAGGTACGCATTGAGCATCCCACATCCACCCAGCCAGCCATAAGCCGACTTTACCAGAACAAGTGCCAGGCGACAACGCTGCAACTTTGTCAGGCCTTAGAAATTATTGATGACGGCATTCCCTTAGTAAATATTCTGCAAACATCGATGAACAACGCCATGGTCATTGTCTCGGCTCGTGGCAAGAACCCGTTGAAACAGAAGGGGGCTCGTGTGGGGATTTGGAGCGGAGGCTTTGGTCAACTGGCAATGTGCATGAGCTTAATGGAGCACTTGGACTATCAGTGGGTTCGCTTTGCCCAAAACGTCAACCTATTTGTTGTGGGTGCCCTTGATGCCACCCTAGCAATGAGTTACAATGAATACTATCAACTGATACAAGCGGGCGTAGAGATGACAGACAAAAGCGTCTATCGTTTCTGCGATCACGGCTACAACGTGCAGGAAGATGGTTTGTATATGCCACGCAGCTACTACGAGAAACACCATGCACAGGCTATACGTTTTGCTGAAGCAAGTAGGAAAGGTTGGGAGTGGGCAGCCATGCATCCTGAGGAGACACTGGAAATTGTAATGCAGTACGTGAATAAGGATTACATAGCTACCAATCGCATCATGCAGCGACTGATGCTCGCTGAGGTGTTGCGTCTACAGGTGGACCGTGAATCAAAGATACGTGAGTTTCGCCTGCGTCCAGACATGGTGCAGCAGGCTTGCCATCTGATGGTTGAGAACAAGATGCTGAGTAGAGAAATCTCATATGGAGAACTAGTATGTAAAGAGTGAGAGGCGAAGAGTAAATGATGAAAGAAATCATAAAATTAATTCAGCGTAAGCTATCCATAAGGGTTAGTCTGTGGGTGGTTCTTTTTGCAGCCATCATCTTTAATATAGCCCTCGGATTCTTCTTCTATCAAGCTCGCTCAGCGGTGCGCCAGGAAGCCATCAACCGCGCCATGCAAACGCTTGAAAAGACTTCGCTGCGTGTTGAGGGTATTTTAAACCGTGTAGAGGTGGCTACTAACATGACTGAATGGCTAGTCAAGAGACATCCCGATGTAGCTGATTCGATGTTCGTTTATAGTCGCGGCATGTTATTGAACAATCCTGATTTCTACAACTGTTCTATTGCCTTTGAACCATATTATTTTAAAGATAAGGGCCTTTATTTCTCTGCTTATTCCAAACACATGGGCGACAGTGTCCGCACCATACAAGGTGGCAGCGACCTGTATCAGTATTTTTATACAGACTGGTATCTTATGCCCACATTGCTTGACCAGCCTTGCTGGACGGAGCCCTATATGGACATAGATGCGCCTACCAACACCAGCGAAATGGTAACCAGCTTCTGCCGAGCTATTAAGGATGATAATGGCAAGATAATAGGTGTTATCAATACCAGCCTATCTATCAACTGGCTCTCGCAGACCATATCAGCCGTGAAGCCTTATCCCAATTCATATAGCATCATGATTGGTCGTGGTGGCACCTACTTTGTTCATCCTGATAGCACGAAGATTACACGACAAACTATTTTCACCCAAACTTTTGAAGAACCTGACACTGCCCTTACCGCCTTAGGGCACGCCATGCAGCATGGTGAGGAAGGCATGAAGCAGATGCATATGAACGGGCAAAAATGCTATGTGTTCTACAAACCCCTTGGTAAGACGGGCTGTAGCATGGCTATTGTCTGTCCGGAAAGTGACATATTTGGCGGCTTTGACCATCTGCGTAATAGCGTCAGGGCCATCGTGTTGGTGGGACTTCTGCTGATGCTCTTTTTCTTTATCCGTATTATCACTACCGAATTGAAACCCTTGCGACGTCTTGCCGAGGAAGCCGAGACCATAGCCTCGGGACATTTCGAAACCAAACTTCCTGAACTGCAACGAATCGATGAGATAGGCCAGCTCAGCAACTCGTTTTCCGGCATGCAGCATTCATTAGTGAAATACATTGAGGAACTGAAAGATACGACTGCCCAGAAAGCATCAATTGAAAGTGACCTTCGCATAGCAAGTGGCATACAGATGGCTATGCTCCCAAAAATCTTTCCACCATATCCGGAACGAGATGACATAGACATCTACGGAAAGCTTGTCTCTGCGAAGGAAGTAGGTGGTGACCTTTTTGATTTTTTCATCCGCGACGAAAAGTTGTTCTTCTGCATTGGCGATGTATCAGGCAAAGGTGTTCCTGCAGCATTGGTCATGGCCGTTACCCGTGCCCTATTCCGAGCAGTTGCCGCTCACGAGTCTATGCCTGATCGTATAATCAACAACATGAACGAGACTTTGTCTACAAATAATGAATCAGACATGTTTGTTACCATGTTTATAGGTGTATTAGACTTGTTGTCAGGACGTATGCGCTACTGTAATGCAGGTCATGACGTACCTATTTTAATAGGGAGTGGCATTGGCATGTTGCCCTGCGACTCTAACATTCCCGTTGGCGTCATGCAAGATTGGGAGTATACACTTCAGGAAACGACTATTGACCCATTGACAACAATTTTCCTTTATACCGACGGACTAACAGAGGCAGAGGATATAAATCATGCTCAGTTTCAGGAGAAACGTATCATAGATGTGATTCAGCAAGCACCGAATGAACCTCAGCAGATAATTTTAGCCATGACTCAAGCCGTACATCAGTTTGTGGGTAATGCAGAACAGAGCGATGATTTGACTATGCTGGCGTTGCAATACAAACGCCAACAACCACACGTTCGCTATCAACGTAGTTTAACCCTGCCCAACGATGTACAGACAATCCAGTTATTGAACGAGTTTGTAGATAACGTATGTGAGGCAGCAGGCTTTGATATAAGCGAGTGCATGCGAATGAACCTTGCTATTGAGGAGGCTGTTGTAAACGTAATGAACTATGCATACCCCAAGGGTGTCAAGGGAATGGTGAACATTGATGCTACCATTAGTGACAAGGGGCTGAAATTTGTCATCAGCGACAATGGCACGCCCTTTGACCCCACAGCCAAGGAAGAGGTAGATACCACCCTATCGGCTGAGGAGCGTGGCATAGGCGGTCTGGGCATTCACCTAATACGCCAGATTATGGACAGCATTAACTATGAGCATATTGATGGTCGAAACGTCCTAACACTCCTAAAAAGAATATAACTATGTTTTATGATCAAATCATATTTGGGTTTAATGTTCATGCCTGGATTACAATCTTGACAATCATTGGCATCTTTATTGTATTGGCTCGGTCGAGGGTACCCGTCGAGGTTGCTTTCTTGAGTGCCCTTACTTTGATGCTGATTACAGGCGTGGTTACTGAGGAGGAAGGCTTGGCAGGATTTGGCAGCGAACCTGTAGTGATACATGCTGCCTACTTTGTGATTATTGCAGGACTCCTGCATACTGGGGTACTTTACTTACTCTCTAAGAAAGTGCTTGGCGACCCAAAGAACTATAAACATGCTTTGCTACGCTTGATGATTCCAACCAGCCTTTTGGCAGCCTTCTTGAACTCCACTAACGTGGTGGTCATGTTTATTGATATTGTAAAGATCTGGGCCCGTAAGCTAAATATCGCTCCCTCTAAGCTCCTCCTCCCATTGAGCTATGGTGCAACTTTGGGTGGTATGTGTACGTTGCTGGGCGACTCCTCGAACCTAATTATTGCAGGCCTCTATTTTAATGAAACAGGTCAACAACTAAACTTGTTTGAACCGTTGATACCTGGTTTAATCCTTACTGTAGTGGGTATATTAATGGTTATGATGCTGCAACACTTCATCCCCCCACGTGAGTCTGCTGATCAGACGTTTGAGACTACAAGCGACTACACCGTGGAACTGCTGGTACCCACTGACAATCCAGCTGTCGGAGAGACTGTTGCCGATGCAGGACTGTACGACGTAAAGGGTGGCTCTCTGGTAGAGATAGTGCGTTTTGACCGAGAAATTATTTCGCCCGTACCTAAAGACGAGTGGATTCTTGGCGGCGACCGCCTTATTTATGCTGGACAGATAAATGAGATTCTTGAATTGAAGAGAACCCACGGGCTGGCTGCTGCCGACCACCATGTGTGGAGCATTAATGATATAGATACTAAACGCCGTATGCGAACGGCCTATGTTACATTCGGTAGCGACCTTATTGGAAGTTCTATGGCAAATAGCGATTTTGAAGAAAAAAATAATGTAGCTCTCATTGCTGTAGCTCGTCAGGGAAGCCGTGTAAAAGGACAGCCTCGAGAAATACTTTTAGAAGCTGGTGATACATTGCTATTAGAATGTCCACCCAAAGGCGAAGAGCAGTTTGAGCGAGACAACCGTCGTTCGCTCACATTCTTCGACAGCCATTTTGTTCCTCAACTGGGACCAAAGACAATTACCTCTACCATTATCTTTGTAATGATGTTCGTTGTTTCATCATTCCATCTAATACCACTTATGGCTGCTACCATGCTGGCTGCTGGATTGATGATTCTTTTTGGCTGCTGCCGTATGACAGGTGTTGCCAAGTACATTGAGTGGGAGTTACTTATTGTGCTTGGTGTTACTGTTGTTTTCTCGACTGCCATCACCAAGACGGGTATTGCTGATAGCATTGCTGGCAATGTACTCCATCTCTGCGGAAGCAATCCTTATGTTGTTATGACCGTGATGTGCTTGTTGGCTTCTTTGGTAAGTGAGTTGGTCAGTGACATGGGTGCTACGGCAATCTTCTTTCCCATTATGTATCAGCAAGCTGAGATGCTGGGATGCAACCCTGTGCCATTTGTTATTTCGCTTATGCTTAGTGTGTCTATTAGTTTTGCCTCACCCATAGGAAGCGGTACACACATGCTTATCTACGGCCCTGGCTCGTTCCGGTTTACCGACTTTGCTCGCCTTGGCATCTGTATGCACATTGTGCTTCTTACCATTGCATTAATTGTAGTAAACATTATTTATCCATTGTATTTATCATAAGGTAAAGTTTAAAGAAAATTAATTAAAACAAAATAAACAATCAAATATAAATAGTATGAATACTGTATTAAAAGAAGAAAACAATGATTTAGTGATGTATTTTGAGGGGCGCCTTGATACGGCTTCAGCACCAAGGGTGGAGGCCGACGTTGCACCCCTGAAGGAAAGTTCCGGTCACGATATAATACTCGATTGTTCAAAGTTAGAATATATCTCATCGGCAGGTTTGCGCATATTCCTTGGCATCTTGAAGAGTGCCAAACCCAAGGGTGACCACGTTTACATAAGAGGGATTTCCAACGATATCCGCGCCGTATTTGCTATGACGGGTTTCGTCAACCTCTTTGAGTTCAAGTAATCTAAAGCAAGTATGGATAACCAAGTGAAACTAGACTCACATGGTGAAACGCTGCTACGTCAGTACCACGAGTTGCGTCCCACGATTGAAGAATTGGCCCAAGAGGCCTATGAACAATTACACCGAGCCATCAAAGAGCAAGGCATATACGTTACAGCTATTGAGCAACGTGTAAAAACAGAACATTCACTGGCAGGGAAACTGGAACTGAAAGGTGCTAAATACAAGAGCATTGATGATGTGACCGACCTTGTGGGACTGCGTGTCATTACCTTCTACACCGATGAGGTGGATAAGGTTGCGGTTATAGCAAAACGGATCTTCGACGTTGACTGGCAAGAAAGCGTGGATAAACGCAAATCGCACGATTTGGATTCCTTTGGTTACAACTCATTACACTATATCTGTCGGCTTAAGACAGGTGGCATGCGTTTCGAACTACAGATGCGTACAGCACTACAACATGTATGGTCGACCATTGAGCATGACACAGGCTATAAGAGCAATATAGTAATTCCTCGAGAGTACATGCGACAATTTAGCCGACTGGCTGGTATGCTGGAACTCATTGATGACGAATTCAGCCGTCTTCGTATGGTACTCAACGACTACCGACGCCAGATTCAGGCATTGGTAAAGAATGGACACTTAGACGAAGTGCCCTTGTCAGCCGATACGTTTCGCAGCTTCCTGGGACTTCTTCCATTCGACCATCTAAACCGTCGTATTGCTGCTGTCAATCAGGCCGAGATATATCCCGTTTCTATGATGCCATTCCTTCCTGTACTCGAATCTTTTGGAATGGAGACCCTTGGAGATGTACAGCGTTTCGTTGATGAAAATAGCGATGATGCACACCAATTGGCTCTCTCACAGTTGGCCATAACCGACATTGACATTCTCTCTTCCAGCGCCGCTCTACAATATCTATGTCTAGTATATGTATTGAAAAATGGAGGTGGCCGAGATGGTCTGAAAGCCATATACGACACTATAAATGGTGAATCTGATTCCAACGGCCTCCTCGCCGACCTCATGCTTGGACAAGCAAAAACATTACCCTTTATGCAACAAAATTTTTAATCCGACAGACAATGGCAAATAATCCTTTAAATACAGAACTATTAGACCGCGCCATTATGTTTGCTCTTCACGCCCATTCGGGAACTGAGCGTCGCAAAAAGGGGTTCCCCTACATCGTTCATCCCATGGAAGCCGTAGAAATTGTAGCCACAATGACGTCCGATCAGGAATTGCTGTCCGCCGCTATCCTGCATGACACAGTAGAAGATACCGACGTTACCGTGGAACAGATTCGCAATGAGTTCGGTGACCGCATTGCGTCTATTGTTGCTGCAGAGAGCGACAATCCCCATGAGAGCAAAGATGATATTGAAAACTGGCGAGCTCGGAAGCAGGCTGCTATTGATCGTCTAGCCACAGCCTCTCACGATACAAAGATTGTTGCTTTAGGTGACAAGCTTTCCAACATGCGAGCTATTGCACGCGACTATACCATGCAGGGTGATAATCTCTGGAACCTTTTTCACTCTAAAGAGCGCAAAGATCACGAGTGGCACTACCGAGGATTGGCAGAATCTCTTAGCGAGTTACACGACACTTTTGCATACAAAGAGTTCGAGCAACTCATCCATCAAGTATTTGACGAACCGTCAGCACCTACAGGGAACTGCAAATAACCTTTTCGGCAAATAGCATTTCTAAACTCTCCTCAACAAAAGGATAAATTTGCGTTATATATCAGAGGTATTTCTTCTTCCAATCAGTGAAATACTGGGGTTCTTCTATCATGAGTTGTCCTTGTGGATCTATAAAAAGCTGGGTGGTGGTGCCTTCGCAGCAGAGGATACCATCGGACTGACGAAATATCTGGTATTTGAAATCCAAACGGGCACCAGGTTTGCGGACGTAGGTGGTGTGTATCTCGGCTACATCATTCATACCCATGGGGGCTAAATGGCGCACATGCACATCGTATACTGGAGCAGGAATGTTGACGGCCAGCATAACCTCGTAACCTATACCAGGGTAATGACGACCGAAAGATTCACGGCCGTCCTCGAAATACTTGACGTAGTTTCCGTGCCATACGCGCAACATGGCATCCATCTCACTAAACTTAACGCAAATCTGGCAAATATCAGTTAATTCTTTCTTCATTTCTTATTATTGATGCGCTTGGTTACGGTCTTGCCGTTGGAAACGCCCGTTACATCTACGTACAGACAGGTAAGTGTATCGCCCTTCATCTGTGCAAAGAACTTTGTAACCACCATCTCTTGCCCCTCCATGGTGACAAGGGCCACCCATTTACCGCTGCGTTTGCATATACGAATGGGAAGATTCTTGTACGGGGTAAGATGGATGGTGACCTCATTGTCCTTCTTACTGTCCACCTTATAGCCAAAGGCAAAGGTAAACTGGAGGTAAGAGAGTTCTTTTTTCTCCCCACCCTCTTCAGCTCGAATCCAATACGCATGAACAGGTTCCTTCAGATCTAATTTCCCGTTCTTTAGGTTTACATCGTAACAGATATAGTTCTTGTTGGTACTACGTTCGAACTGGAAAAGACGACCCTCTGGCGTTGCAGCGAAAGATGCAAAGATGCAAAAATGCAAGAATGAAAGGATGATAAGGAGACGTTTCATATATCTGTGTCGATTGAGAGTTGAAAGTTTAATGTATTTTTAATCCTCTAATCTCTAACTTAGGTGTAAAGTCCTCCGTTAATAGAGATAACGTTACCGGTAACATAACCTGCCATGGGAGATACCAGGAAGGCTACGGCTTCGGCAACCTCTTCGGGTTGGCCGAAACGACCAGCAGGAATGGTCTTCTTGAGTGTGGCTTCGTCTAAGCCCTCTACCATATCTGTTTTGATAAAGCCAGGAGCCAGGGCATTAACAGTGACGTTCTTCTTGGCAACTTCCTGAGCCAAAGCCTTGGTGGCTGCAATGATTCCACCCTTGGCAGCTGAGTAGTTGGTCTGACCGGGCAAACCCTTTATACCGCTTACGCTGGCCATATTGATGATACGACCAAACTTGTGGAACTGCATAGCGGGCAGCAGGGGCTGGGTAACGTTAAAGAAGCCCTGCAGGGTGATATCTATAACGCGAGTGTAGTCCTCGAAAGGCATGAGGGCCATAACACCATCACGTCGAATGCCGGCATTGTTAACGCAGACCTCAATGTACTCATCATTGTCTTGATGAGCCTCTTGCCAAGCCTGAATAGTAGCAGTTGCCTTTTCACGGTCAGCCACATCGAAGCACCACAACTCACCATCGGTACCTGCCTCGCGAACGAGGCGCAGCGTCTCCTCGGCTGCAGCGGTATTACCAGCGTAATTGATAAGAATATTATAACCCATCTGGGCTAAGCGGACAGCAATGGCGCGACCCAAACCGCGACTTGCTCCTGTTACTAATGCGTACTTCATATTTTTTTGTTTACTGTTTACCGTTTATTGTTTACTTTATCCCGATGACAGAATTGTCGGGCACACAAGTTTTATTTTAGGTTTTTGTAAATCTCATTCTTCACTCTTCATTTATTTAGAAGCTTGCTTCGAAGTAGAAGCGGAAGCCCCACTTCTGGGTGTCGTCTTTGATATAGGTGAAACGATGGGTGTACTCGAAGGAGAGGAATTTAAGGATGTTGTGAATACCTACGGCTGCCTCGATATATGGCTTCCAGCTGTTCATTGGCTCAGTGTAGTTTACGTATTGGTTACGCAAAACAGAACCCTCGTAGTGATGCTTCCACTCGCCGGGGAAACGGTAGAGGAAATCATCGTTACGATTGGCTTCAATCAAGGGGTTGTTCTTATCGGTGAGGTATCCCCACATGCAATTAAGCGCCAAAGACTCGCGCCACTTGAGTTTCCTGAACAGAGGAATGCGGTTGAAGAGCTTTCCGTTAAGGTCCCAGCGCCACATGGTGGTTACGGCACGGTCATGAAGGAACTCCATATTGCCCACAAGGTTAAAGGTGTTACGGCTACGGATGTAACTGAGGTTAGCCTCGGGAATCACAAGCAGAGGAAATGGAACCCGGTTCCACTGGAAGGAAGCGTGGATGTTGCCGTCGATACTACCCCATGAATTCAACCAGAAACGTTTGCTGAACATGAACTCGGTCATGTTATAGTTATAATCGCCACCTAAGAAGCCCTTGATACCTACGGTGTGCTGAAAAGCAATCTTGGGAGCTTCGAGGTTAGAAAGGTAACGCTTGGTACGTGTATTCAGCACCTTAAGACCGGGCTGATAGGAAGCACCGAAGCTGAACTCGGTATAAGTGACGGTATTGGATTCTACATCAGTAGGCATTAGACGGTCGTTCTGGATAGAATTTTCAATATTATTCCATTCCTTGTTGGTAAGGAAATAGAGGTCGCCGGCTCCTGTGTTCCACTCGCGGTTGAAACGCGCATTCAAAGCCAGACCATACTCATACTCAAAGACGGCCTCTACACGATAACGCTCGAAGTAACTCTGCAAGCGGGTCTTGTGCCAGGCAAAAGACATGAAAGTATTATCCTTATCGTACTGCAGGAACTTATCTGAGGGACTTTGGATATCGCGGGTATAGCTGAAGGAGATATCCTTACGGGGATAGGCTATGAGGTCTTTCTCCTTCTCGTTGAACGAATAGGCAATCCGGGTCTCACCTTTTACCTTATGGTCCTTGAATCCGTATTTTATCCATCCGCCGAGGAACCAGTGCTTGTTGAAAGCCCCGGTGGTCTGAGCACCCAAACGCAGACGGAAACCTTCTACCCAGTTACTACCGAAAGTAGAGAAGAAGGGACCAATGTCCACCTTACTTGGCCGGTTGGGGTCGACGCTAGTCTCGAGGTAGTTGTCGAGGAATACCTTAGCTGCATACAGCACGCCACGAACAATAGGCTGGTCCGTGAACCGACGTTTCAACTCGGCAATATGCTGCTGACCGTGCGAGAGCGTATCGGGACGATATTGAGCCCAGAAGACTTTGTCGCGATGCTTTGCTCCCTTCTCAACCTTCTCGTCGCCAGCGAAACTGACATATTCATCTGGGAAAGGCTCGTTGCTGATATTGGTGTAACGTGCAAAATGATCAACGTGCAACTTGTTAATCTTATCGGTAAGCACCATCTGCATAATCATACGGTTACTGGTGCAGAACTGCTGTCCGCCAGGCAGACTCTGGAACTCCTGATCCAACGAAAGGTGTCGGACAAAGTTCACACTGTTGCCCATGGGCATACCCATACGGGCTCGCTTAATGCGGTAGGTGCTGTCGTTCATGACGTAGAGGTCACCATTCCAACCAAAATCCTGCTTATTGGCGGGCTGAAAGTTAACAATGATGCACGAGTCGCCGTCGCAATCTACCGTATCGGCAATGGCATAGTGGTAAAAACGAAGAGCAGCTGCACCTCCGATAGGACTGATGAAGTTATGTTGGAAAATAACGGTCTGGTCTTTATAGATATCAACATCCACCAGATTGTCTTTTATCTTGCTTTCTACAAAGTCTGTTGCCGACAAGAGGTCAAGCAAACTCTCTTTATTTTCGCCCAAGACAATGCTCTTGCGTCGGTCGCCAGACTTACGATAATACTCCTTGGTAATACGTTCCTCGAAGCTGATAGGAAGAATCATCTTACCCGTTGCGGGACAATATTCGGCATACTCGGCAGAGAGATTCGCCTTCTTATAATTCTCATCGTCAAGCGTGGTAGTATCCACATCGTTAATAGCCATTGTGGTGCTAACGTATCTATCGAAACTGGCATATTCGGCATCGTGGATATCGGCACTCTTACGGGCATCTATCACCTTCTGCATCAGTTCTACGGCAGGATTACCCTTGCGGACATACTTCTTTTTCTCTGCCTTGACTGTAACGGTCCCCATATCACTGGCGTTCATAGAAAGTTTTATGTCAAGTGAGCGTGCTTTCTTAACAACTACTTCTACATCCTTATAGCCAAAATAGTGAAACACCAAAGTGCCAGGACGAAAACGTATTTTGTAATAACCATTCTCGTTGGCAACTATCTTCCCAGTAGGGCGGTCTTTATACCATACCTGTGCTCCTTCAAGTGGTTCGTCATCTAATGAATCAAAGATTCTTCCATAAACCATCTGAGCATAGGATGGGACAGCCAATCCTAAAAGAAGCATAAAGAGTATTATCTGACGTTTCATATATCCTTCAATCTTTTATTCTATAATCTCTTTTGTTGTATACATTGCGGTCATTGTAACACCGTGAAGTCCATGCAACATAAGGCTTTGACCGGTTAGTAATAAGTTGGGAATACTGGTGCGGGGCGAGAGAACCGTCAAAAGCGGAGCTGCTGCATCCTTGCGTATTCCATAAGCACTGCCCTCGGGAGACAAATTGTAATCTCGATACGTTAACGGTGTGCTGGTATGAATCTCCTGCACATATTCATGCAGATTAGGCAGAAACCGTTCAGCTACGGCTATGCATCGTTGCGCTTTCTGCGCCTTGAATCGCATGTATTCCTCTCCGCGATGCATGGGCAAACTATCCGTCCACGCTGCGCATTCGCTTATATTCATTGGCGTGAGAATATCTATCTGACGGGCATAAGCAGAGCCATCTTCAGGAACTCGGCAACTAACCATATATCCGCGTCCGTCCCACGCTTCGAGTCCATCATACAAGAACTCGTTATAGTTAAAATATGGAACCTTATCCGGCTTCAGCAGCAACTGAGCAGTAAACATTCCATTTGTATTTTCCAAATTGTCAATTCTGCGACGATACACCTTCTTCATCAACTGACTATCTTTTACCAGAGAGAGTGTTACAGAAGGATGGGCGTCGCTGATGAAATAACGTGCCTGATACGCCTGACCATTCTTGCAAACAGCTTTGCGGATGGCACCCTGTTCTTCTACTAATTCTTCTACCTCAGCATCACAGATTAGTTTTCCACCCAGACGGGTAAAGTTGTCTGTGAGTTTACGGACAATCATGTTACCGTCACCTTTCAGTCGCCAACTGCTTTGGATAAAAGGAGCATTCCCATGTACAAAGGTAAATAGAGGCAGCGTATCACGCTTTAGCTCCATCTTTAGACAAGCACCGCTTAACACACTCAGTAGTAAAGGATTACGGATGATACTGCAGAGATAGTCATAGGCATTTGTCTGCTGCATCCAAACTTCGTCAGTACATTGCATCAACTGAATGTAACGCTGCAAGCTTTCACGCTCCTCAGGGAAATCTTTGGCCAGCGTCTCAAGGAAATTGTCGTATCCTTCAGCAAAGCGGAACTCGCGGTCGGCAATCATTATGCGGTCAAAACCGTCAGCATCCAAACGTTGCCATGGAAGTGACAAGAGGTCCAACTCCTTAAATATATCATGCAAAGGCTGTCCTTCTGCCAAACCACCTACATAGTGAAGACCAGTATCGTACATCATACCGCCTCGTCGGAAGCTTTGCAAACAGCCTCCAGGCTGATGCTGGCGCTCCAGAACGAGCACTTTCATTCCCTTCTTGCTGAGCAGATTGGCACAAACCAAACCACCCAGACCGCTTCCTATGATTATAACGTCATACACCTTCACCTTTGAAGGTCATATACTGCCGTTTCTCGTCGGAGATGGTGGCAATAATAGAATACTTTCCGTCTGATTCACTTATCTCAACCTCTACATCTACCTCTGGACAAACCGTTGGAGTTGCAATGGCTGTGAGCAAGCATTGTTTGATGGACGAGATACGTAACTCTTTACCAACCAGCAATGAAGCACATTCCTTAATAGTCTGGATATTACAAACACCAGGACACACAGGATTACCTGGGAAATGTCCCTCATACACGTTACAGTCAGGCAGAATGGCCACATGGTAAACTGCTTTTCCTTCGCCTTCCTTGCGCGCGCGTAAAACCTTGTAATATTTATTCTCCAGCAACATAAATCTTCATTTGTGTAGAAGCAATTGTCTCTTCGCCAGAAACGGTCTCGCCTGTAATAATGGTAACACCACCAACGGTGGGCCCCATTGTAATGGTAGTAACTAATGTTTCGCCTTTACGCGGCCTACGGTTCAGTCTAAAACGCTTCACCTCGCCAATATACCCAACGGGCGGTTCTGTTGCTCCGGCTTGTATAGCACTATAGCCGGCAAAAGCAGAGGCCGACTGTGCAATATGTTCTATTACACCCGGTTCTGCTATAGCACCGTCTGGCTCGAGGAAGAAGTTATCCTCCCTGATGGTAAGACTGCAACGAGCGACATCATCATGAACCTCAAGCAACTCGTCAACCATCATGATTGGCGAGCGCTGAGGTATGAGTTTTTTGATATCTGTCATGCGTCAGATTAAGCCATGTGGCTCTCGATGTAATCGTAAAGATTACCAAAAGTCTTTACATTGGGCAGATCCTCTGCAGGAATCTTAACCTTAAAGGTGTACTGTACAACAGCTACCAGGTCAACAAGACTCAGGCTGTCGAGATGCAGGGTCTGGTAAATAGGAGCGTCCTCTACGATTTCTTCCTCGTTTACGTCAAACTCGTCTGTCAAAGTCTCGATTGTCTTCTCAATGATTTCTTCTCTTGTCATGATCTTAAATAGTTATTTGTAAAAATGAAATATAAAAAATAATTCTCTCTATAGTTTATCCTTTGAAGTTTTTAACAATCAGTGTGCTGTTTGTTCCGCCAAAACCGAAGCTGTTGCTGAGGAACATATCGAAGCCCGTCTCTATGGTCTGAGGAATGACATTCACGCAGGCAGTCTCCTCATCAGGATTCTCGAAGTTCAAGCTACCGGCAATGAAGCCGTTCTTCATCATCAGTACAGAATAGATGCACTCGCTGGCACCAGCCATCCACATCTCATGTCCTGTCTGGCTCTTGGTACTTGTAACGGGGACTTTGTAGTCACCAAAACACTGGGCAATGGCCATGGCCTCTCTACCGTCACCAGCATGAGTACTGGTAGCGTGAGCATTTACATAACCTATCATACGTGGGTCTATGCCGCCATTCTTGAGAGCTAACTCCAAAGAACGGGCAGGACCAGCCACATTGGGAGTAGAAATATGGTCGCCGTTGCCGCTGAAGCCCCACCCTACTATCTCGGCAATGATGGGTGCACCACGCTTAACAGCATGCTCGTAACTTTCCAGAATCAGGGTTGCAGCACCACCACCAGGCACTAAACCATCGCGGTCGCGGTCGAAAGGACGACAAGCCTTAGTCGGTTCATCCTCACGTGTTGAGAATGCCTGAATACCATCGAAGCTGGCAACGCAGTACATATTTGCCTCCTGAGCACCACCACAGATAACACAATCCTGCAAACCTTCCTTGATAAGCAAATAAGCATTACCAATAGCCAGAGAGCTGGAAGCACAGGCAGCAGATGATGTCAGGTTGATACCACGCAGCTTGAACAGACAAGCCAAATTCATGGTTACGGTACTGTTCATACTCTGGAAGATGGCACCGCTACCGCAGGCAGAGGTGTCCTTGAACTCACGGAACTTATCCAAAGCTATCATGGTACTCTCGGCAACAGAGTCATTACCATAGATAATACCTACCTCGTGAGCATCCAGAAAATCCTGATCAATCTTTGCGTTCTCCAATGCCTGTAATGTTGCGACGTATGCATACTGAGCTTCCTCAGGCATAAACTGACGGACATTACGCGATAAAAGTTTCTTAATTTCAACAGCGGGTACATCTGCGCACAATGCAGAACGGAATCCTGCATCCTTTCTCTCCTGGCTAAAGATGATACCACTCTTTCCTTGGTATAGTGCATCACTTACATCGTCCAATGTCTGTCCCAGACAGGACCAAATACCCATACCTGTTATTACTACTCTATTCATAACTAAAATTTATTCTTCTGTTTATTATAGTTCTATAGTCTTAATCCAACATCTTCTACGTTTTTGAATCTTGGGATTTAAAGGTTTCCACTGCGACAATTCCTTCACGTTGTCCTCCAACTGGGGACCTGTCTCAGCATACTTGTACCCTTTCCAGTTGTAAATAGGAATCAGGTCGTCAAACACCAAAGCATTCACACCTAGGCCTTGCATATCGGGTCGTACAGCAATAAGCATCATATTGGCAGTATCCTCGTTCTTGAAGAAAAGGGTCTTCACGAAATGCACCCAACCAAAGGGAAACAACTTACCATTTGATTTGCGAAGTGTATGCGAAAGGCTTCCCGTTGTTACGGCAGCACATACCATCTCTCCTTTTTCATTTTCGACTGTCGTAATGAGATCTGGGTCAAGGATAGGGATATATTTCTTAATCAAATCTGTCACCATCTCTTCCGTCAGGTCACTATACCCGAAAATCGGAGCATAAGCTTCGTTCATCAGGCGGAAGACACGCTGACCATATTCGCCCAGAATTTCCTTGCGGTTCAATTTCCTTACCTTCAAGCCAAACATTTCCTTCGACAGGTTAGCTACTCTGGCATATTTTGCAGGAACTTCCTTGGGTATCTCTACGCGAACCTGCAACCAGTCGACTTCTTTCTCATAGCCTAACTGTTCCATGTGCCGAGGGTAATAGGGAGGGTTGTAGATATCTATCATGCTACCCATGAGGTCGAAATCCTCTACCAGCATACCTTCCTTGTCAAAGTCGATAATACCCATAGGTCCCTGAATCTGCGTCATTCCACGTTCGGCGCCCCATTGTTCAACAGCCTTCAGAAGAGCTTTGGAAATAGCTATATCGTCCTCAAACTCTATAAGCCCGAAGCGTACACAACTCTGCTTCCAACGTTCATTGGCATTTCTGTTGATGATTCCAGCAATACGACCGACAACCTTTCCCTCACGGTAAGCTAAGAAGGCTTGGATTTCAGCATACTTGAGTGCAGTATTTTTCTTAGGATTAAACATATCTTGGATATCGCTATCCAAATCGGGGACATAATATGGGTTGCCCGCATAAATTCTTTCGGGCAACTGAACAAAATCTTTCATCTGCCTGGAATTTACAACTTTGACAACTGTAATTTCACCCATTATAACCCTACATTAAAATATCCGAAAATCACGTTCTTTCTAAATCGTGTGCAAAGGTACAACAATTTATCGGATTACCAACTATTTTAGCAGGCTAAATTTCAAAAAATAACATAAGTTATCATTCTCAGGTACGTAAGGATGACCTTTAATCAACAATATAAAGAACAGCATCAGAAAGCTTAAGCTTATTATCAGGGCACTCTATAACGTTGCCCATATAATCATAAACTATTGCTTTGGATGATTTTTTGTAAGTATAACTAGTATTTTGATAAGGCGACCAAATAGCACGTACTACATGCTTGTCAGGAGTCACCCATTGTACACGAAAAATATTGTCATTACTCTTGAGAGTAGGCCGTGTACTTCCATCAGGACAGAACTTAGTGAGCGTACGGAAAGCTTGCATAGACGGCTTGTCAGAAAAATCGGCATGAATAAATCCAAAACAGTCCTCTTTCTCGCTCATATTTGTCTCCCTTGAGCGAAAATTGTACCAGAACACCCTATCTATACCATAGGCAAAGGACAGCAGGAAAATGCGCGCTACCCTTCGTGCCTGTTCTTCTTCCTTGTCAGGAATGGGATGTGCATACATTCTGGTCTGAAAAACAATGTTGCCGGACAGGTCGTCGGAGTTTAATTTATAAATTCCAGCTACGGCGCCTTTTATGCGTTCTGTACCTGCAGATATTAAGGTTATTAATGAATCGCCAGGATGCAAAGCTTCATCGCTGAGATAACGACCCGGATGTGCGGCTGTTATAGGAAATACGTATTCAAAATCAGCATCGGCACAGCGGTCCACAAAAGCTGGCACGTCACCTAACGACTCATTTGTAATGGGGTCGTAACGTTTATTCAATGGCGACATGTGAAGTATAGGGTATAACTTAGTGTGAAGAACATGCAATTCAAACCACGCTTTTGAGGGCAAAGAAGAATTATAATAAAAGGGCATACCTTGTGCCAACACTATAGTTCCACCTCGTTTCACATAATCTACTAGTAAAGGGAAATAGTCAAGTGGGAAGTATTCGTCGGTAGTGGCTATCAATACAGGAATATGTGAAGGATTAAGACCTCGAAGATGTAGAAAATCAACGGCAACTACATTCCTTGCTTTAGGCTTTAGATAGGTTTCCACCTGCGCATCATTCAGGGTCCTGTAGCCTGTTGTTCTGTCTCGCAAATACCCTACAGTAATCTGTTGTTCATAGATGCCAAGACGTCTCAGAGCAGCTGGCAGGAAATCTGTATAAAAACCCTCTGACGTCTCTTTCTCCTCGCTAGTACTCATACCGCATTCTGTCAGCCATACTGGCTTTCTGAAGTCGTAATGTTCCATCAGCCTAGCTATTTTTTCAAAACAGGGAATTAATTCCTCAGGACTGAAGTATGAATGAAAATTCATTACATCATAGTAGTCATGCGCATTCAGCTTACACAACTCCTCAAAGAAGTTGCTTTGCATCTCTGCCAGTCCGCTAAGCACTATTTGATTCTGAGGACTACGATCTTTAAGACGATCATAAACCTGCTGAAGACTCTTCACATATTGCTCGGGCAAATTCTTTATTCCACGCATCAAATTAACTTCATTGAGCATCTCCCAATATCTGATTCTTCCATTATAATGAAATGCCAAAGTATCAATATAAGTTGTATAGTTAGGGTCATCCCACGGATATTTCCCAAGACAAGTCAGGATTCCCAGCAGTTGAAGTTCTCTTTCCTCACCACATTTCAATACATTATCAAAGACTTTCGGGAAAAAATTAAACGGGCTACTAGAAAATACTGTACCGAAGTCCAAATCAGAACGAAACCATCCAACTCCAGCCTCATGAAGCATATCCAGCTCGCGATCACGAATTTCATAGTCCCAACCCTTCCTTGTAAGATGTGTACAGACCCCATAAGGGTTCTGTAATGTTTGTGTACATGGAAAAAGCACTTGCCCTGACAATCCTGTCTGGGTCAATAATATTGCTATTAAAATGGCAATCAGCTTTTTCACAACGTTGTTAATTTGAGATACACAAAAGTAAGTATTTTATACTAAACAGCCAAACTTATTGTACGTTATCTTGTATATTTTACAAAAAAAACATACTTTTGTGTTCAAAAGAAACAATGACGAGAATGCTACCTATAACAGAAAACCTTATTTCGAGATGGTTGAAAACTCGAGACCCTTTCAGCCATAAGGGTGATTATGGCCGTGCTTCTCTCGTTGCCGGGAGTGTTGGAATGGTCGGTGCTGCCATTCTGTCTGCCCGTGCCTGTATGCGAAGCGGCGTTGGCTTGCTCACCGTACATGTCCCAGAATGCGGATACAGCATTATCCAGCAAAGTGTTCCCGAGGCAAAATGTATTGCCGACGAACATTACACACACCATACTATCATAGAGATTCCCCTATATACAGACGTGATAGGGATAGGTCCTGGCATTAATCAGCACATACAGACCCATTGGGCTTTGCACAGCCTGATGCTAAATTACCCCAAGGTCCCGATGGTTTTCGATGCCGATGCACTGAATATCTTGGCGTATAACCAGCACTGGTATCCACAGATTCCCAAAGGAAGCATCCTCACCCCCCATCCTGGCGAGATGGAGCGACTGGGTTTAGAGCCTCAGGAAATGGCAGAAAAGTACGGTGTAGTTGTGGTGCTGAAGGGGCATCATACTCATATCTATGTGCCAAAAGATGGTGAGGTTCTGGTTTACGAGAACACACTGCACGGAAACGCAGGGATGGCCGTAGGTGGCTCAGGCGATGTGCTAACGGGTATCATTCTGGCTTTGATGGCACAGCATTATACAGCAGAGCAAGCAGCCGTTATGGGTGTATGGATTCACGCCTTATCGGCCGACCTGGCTCTTGCCGATGGAAACAGTATGGAATCGCTGCTTCCGTCTGATATTATCGCCCACTTGGGAGCTGCTTTCAATGCTTCCCGTTTACAATAGTTTCAAGCCAATACCGGTGTACCCTCGTATCTTCGGTTAGTTCAGGATGGAAAGAGCAAGCCAACATATTGTCTTGCCGCACAGCCACTACATGATTATCCAACGTTGAAAGAATCTCTACCCTACCACCTACGCGCTCTACATAAGGCGCACGGATAAAGACCATAGGCACTTCACCTATACCTTTTATATTATGGAAAATCTGGAAACTCCCCAACTGCCTGCCGTAGGCATTACGTTTTACCGTTATATCCATACAGCCAAGATGCTGATCGTCCAAAAGAATCATTCCAGCGCAAGTGCCAAAGACTGGAAGTCCGTTTCTGATGACCTTTTGGATTGGTTCGAAGAGTGATTCATCCTTCATCACCTTCATCATAGCCGTACTCTCACCACCTGGAAGAATAAGACCGTCAAAAGGCTGCTGCCAGTCGCTCAGATTGCGTATTAAAACACTCTCCACACACAACCGCTCCAATACCTGACAATGTTCCTCAAATGCTCCCTGCAGGGCTAATATTGCTATCTTCGTTTTCATTTCCCTCTCTCTGCCATCAGCAACTCTATCTCCTGCTCGTTGATGCCGACCATTGCTTCACCTAAATCTTCACTCAATTCGGCCAGAATCTCCGGGTTGTTGTAGT